>Ga0315291_10000613_pt1 | contig 47202 bp, 32 predicted proteins | sample YL17G12_20_MG_FD_203070 | JGI IMG/M metagenome (GOLD analysis project Ga0315291, IMG submission 203070) | Sediment microbial communities from Yellowstone Lake, YNP, Wyoming, USA - YL17G12_20 | ecosystem: Environmental > Aquatic > Freshwater > Lake > Sediment | place: USA: Wyoming | collected...
TGGGGGGGATACAGTATGGTAGATGCTGAATTGCGAGGCATCGAGGAGTTATTGAAGATCAGCTCGGAATGGGAATTCTTCATAAACCTTAGCGCACAGGACTTCCCCCTAAAGTCGCAGACGCACATCCAAGACTTTCTTAGCCGCAATAAAGGAAACGATTTCATCAGCGTGGCTAACCAGAGCAAGTTACGCCCTGATACACTATCTCGAATCGAGAACTACTGTATCGAGTTTGCCAACAGGATACTACGCATTCCTATCAAGCGACTGTATCTTCGAGGCGTGACTCCTCATATCGGATCTCAGTGGATGATATTGAGCCGAAAGTTCTGTGAATTTGTATCCTATAGTCCTGAGGTCGAAAGGTTCAAGAGATTCTATCGGCACACCTTCATAGCTGATGAAGGATTCTTTCAGACGGTAATAATGAATACGAGTTACAAGGGAACTATCGTGAACGACGATAAAAGGACCATTGACTGGGTGCCGCTGGGAACAATAAAGTTACGTCCAAGAGACTTCACATCCAAAGACGCCGATTTCTTGATGGCAAGTCAAGGCTTGTTTGCCCGCAAATTCGACGAAATCGTTGAAGGAGGAATCTTGAGTATATTGGAGTCGAATCTATCGTCGGCATTCTAACTTATCACGGAGAGCGGGCTAACATCATGGCATTGCAAGGTTACATTGAGGCATTGCGGCTTTACATCGTGGCGTTGTAAGGTTACATTATGACATTGTAAGCCTACTCCGTGGCAAAGTCAGCGTGACCTGAGGCAGATGAAGCGTGATATGGAACTACTGCAACGTCCTTCGTGATATTGCCATAAGACTTACCTGAATAAGAAACTTGGAGATTCAGAAAAGTATTACAAAGGAGACTTTTAACATAGGATGTATCCAATGACGAAATATGCAGAAAAATGTCCTGCGTGTCACACAAAAGCCAGTCCGGGAAGCTATCGATGTCCACATTGTAAAATATATTTTTGTGTTAGATGTGGTGCACATTTACGAAAAGATGATAAACAGTTTTATTGCCAAACAACTGGCTGTCCATATGCCAAATCGCCACTTTGTATAGAGTGCGCATCATTTGAAAGAAAGACAATCAAAGCTTTTATACTTTTCAAATTGCTTAATCTGGATAGCGATCAAACCGTAACCAAATGGACTTGCCCAGAATGCAGGGAAAGCACTCCTTGGGTTGAAGAATAGGAATTATAATAAAGCTTTGTAAAAAATGGTTATAACAACTAAGCATATAACTATTCCTAATATGATTTAACACAGAAAAAGACAAAAGTTATGGCAGATAATTCACAGCAAATAATACAAAAACTATGGGACTGCTATGATGTCCTGCGTGATGATGGGGCAAGCTATGGTAATTATGTTGAGCAATTAACGTATCTACATAAAATTATTTAGGGAAGTAAAACTATGGTAAAAGCATATATTAATTATCCAAATCCAAAGATTTCTATACATAATAATTTATCATGCTCACAAATAATGAAACAAAATAAAGCCAACCAAAGGATAATAAAAATTGATGTTAATAGCATTTCAAATGAGCTGAAAAACTTCATTAATAGAACATACACCTTTGGCAGCACGCCTGATGATAATGATATGTGGCTGGAAATTGACTTTGAAGATATACTCTTTGAAATGAATTTACTTGAATATATCCGTAAAATTATAGCAAAACATTATATGCCTTTTAATGGTATCAATATTCAAGTTCACTGCTAATTTTTTAAGGAAAGAAATAACTAAAAAGTCAAACAAAACGCTGCACCAGATTGCTATTTTGCTACGCTTCATAGCGGCAAAACAGCGTCGCCGATACGACGACGGTTAAACAAAAAAACCGTGTTAATCGGTGTTAATCCGTGTCAAAAAAATAGGTTGCCATTTCGACTGAGAAGTCATAATATAAAATCCGAAGCACGAAATCCGAAATTCGAAACAAATTCGAAATTCAAAGGTCAAATGACCAAAACGGCTACCATCGCCAAAATGCGGTTGTTTTGACCATTTGAATTTTGGACGTTTGATATTGTTTTGGATTTCGATATTCGGATTTTGGATTTACTTTCATATTCAATAGACTGTTATGACCGATTGTTTTTAAATATAAGTATAGTATTTTTAGATAGTTAGACAGGAGTTATTATGAAGTCCGAAAAGGTAATGATTGACGGCAACGCGGCGGCAGCACACGTAGGTCATGCAACAAATGAAGTGATAGCGATTTATCCTATTACGCCGAGTTCGCCGATGGGCGAAATTTCCGATGCAAAGTCCGCAGAGGGCGAAACGAATATCTGGGGCACAATTCCGAGTGTAACCGAGATGCAGTCCGAAGGCGGGGCGAGCGGAGCCGTTCACGGCGCTCTTGCGGCAGGGGCTCTTACCACCACATTCACCGCTTCGCAGGGACTTCTATTAATGATTCCAAATATGTATAAAATAGCAGGCGAACTTACGCCGACTGTATTTCAGGTCTCGGCAAGGTCGCTGGCGTGCCAGGCACTTTCCATATTCGGAGACCATTCGGATGTTATGGCGTGCAGACAAATAGGTTTTGCGATGCTCTGCTCCGGCAGCGTTCAGGAAGTGATGGATTTTGCCCTTATCGCTCAACAGGCAACACTAAAGACACGTGTGCCTTTCCTGCATTTCTTCGATGGGTTCAGGACAAGTCATGAGATACAGAAAATCGACGAAATAAGTTTTGATGATATGCGGGCGATGATTGACGATGAGCTTGTGCAGGCGCACAGGCAAAGAGCATTGAGTCCCGACCGTCCGATGATTAGCGGCACAAGCCAGAATCCGGATGTCTATTTCCAGGGACGCGAAACGGTCAATAAGTATTATCTTGCAACGCCTGCGATTGTTGAAGAGACGATGCGCAAGTTCGAAAAGGTAGTCGGCAGAAAATACAACCTTTTCGATTATGTCGGCGCACCCGATGCGGAAAAAATCATAATCATAATGGGTTCAGGCGCCGAAACCGTGCACGAGACGGTTGAATTTCTTACCGCCAAAGGCCAAAAGGTCGGCGTTTTGAAGGTAAGACTCTTCAGGCCTTTCAGTAATAAGCATTTTATGGCTGCAATTCCCCCGACGGTCAAAAAGATAGCGGTTCTCGACAGGACAAAAGAGCCCGGCTCACTTGGAGAGCCTTTGTATCTCGATGTGCGAACAGGCATCGGCGAGGCGATGAGCGATAAATATGCGCCGTTTAAAGACTATCCATTAGTTGTCGGCGGAAGATATGGACTTGGCTCAAAGGAATTTACGCCTGCTATGGTAAAGGCGGTGTTTGACAATCTCGATGCGGAGAGTGCGAAGAATCATTTTACGGTCGGAATTACAGACGATGTAACAAACAGCAGCCTGGCTGTCGATGATTCATTCATTGTGCCGCAGGAAGGTCTTTATACCGCTATGTTCTTTGGTCTCGGCGCCGACGGCACGGTCGGCGCGAACAAGAACTCAATTAAAATCATCGGCGACCTGACCGACAATTACGCACAGGGATATTTTGTATATGATTCGAAAAAGGCCGGTGCAAAGACGGTTTCGCATCTGCGGTTCGGCAAAAACATCATCCGCAGACCTTATCTGATTCGTCAGGCCGATTTTGTCGCCTGTCACAATCCGAGCTTTGTGGAAAAGTATGATATGCTTGCCAACATCAAGCAGGGCGGAACATTCCTGCTGACCAGTATGCACAGCAAGGATGAGGTCTGGAACACTCTGCCGAAAGAAATGCAAAAGCAAATTATCGATAAGAAACTTAAATTCTACTGGATTGATGCGATTTCGATTGCACAAAAGCTCGGACTTGGCGCAAGAATCAACGTCATCATGCAGACTGCGTTTTTCAAGATAAGCAATATAATTCCTGTGGACCAGGCTGTTGCGGCGATAAAGGAAGCTGTAGGAAAGACTTACGGCAAAAAGGGACAGAAGGTTGTTGATATGAATAATGCCGCCGTCGATGCCTCTCTGGAGCAGGTTTATGAAGTCAAAGTGCCGCAGAATGTTACAAGCAAAATAGAAATGCCGCCGCCGGTACCTGTCGATGCTCCGAAGTTTGTAAAGGAAGTCGTCGGCGAAATCATCGCTGACCGCGGCGATAATATACCGGTAAGCAAAATGCCTGCTGACGGAAGGTTCCCCTCAGCGACGACTCAGTATGAAAAGCGAAATATCGCGGTCGATATTCCGGTATGGGAGCCTGATGTATGTATCCAGTGCGCCCAGTGCTCGCTTGTTTGCCCGCACGCTTCGATAAGAGTAAAGGCTTATGACAAAAAATATCTCGACAAAGCGCCGAAGACCTTTAAAAGTGCAGACGCAAAGGGAAAAGAATTTGAAGGCATGAGATTCACCGTTCAGGTTGCACCGGAAGACTGCACAGGCTGCGGCAACTGCGTGATGATATGCCCTGCACAGCAGAAAGATGAAAACAAAAAGCCCACAGGCAAAAAGGCAATCAATATGGCACTGCAGGAGCCTTTGCGTATACAGGAAAGAGAAAACTATGATTATTTTCTGTCGATACCCAATACAGACCCTGCTCTTTACAAGCTCAACACGGTAAAGGGCAGTCAGCTTGCACAACCTTTGTTTGAATATTCCGGCGCATGTGCAGGCTGCGGAGAGACGCCTTATGTGAAGTTGCTCACACAGCTTTTCGGAGACAGAGCCTTGATTGGCAATGCTACCGGCTGTTCATCGATTTACGGCGGAAACCTGCCTACAACGCCTTATTGCGTCAGGCCTGACGGCAGAGGACCGGCATGGAGCAACAGTCTGTTTGAAGACAGTGCCGAGTTTGCGTTTGGTATGCGATTGGCCGTTGACAAATTCAGGGAAATTGCAATCGAACTGCTTGAAAGGGTTGTAAAAAAAGGCTGTGTTGAAAAGGCATTTGCCGATGAGCTTTGTCAGGCGGCTATTGCCAACGACCCATCACAGGTTGAGATTGAAAAACAGAGGGTCAGGGTTAAAAAATTAAAAGACCTGTGCAGCAAAAACAAATGCGCAGAGTGCAATCAGCTTTTGAGTGTGGCTGATTATCTGGTTCGCAAGAGCGTCTGGGCAGTCGGCGGCGACGGCTGGGCTTACGATATCGGTTACGGGGGACTGGACCATGTCCTTGCAAGCGGCAAGGATGTAAATGTTCTTGTGCTCGATACCGAGGTTTATTCCAATACCGGCGGACAGATGTCAAAATCAACGCCGAGAGCCGCTGTTGCTCAGTTTGCGGCAGGCGGAAAGCTGCAAGCCAAAAAAGACCTTACTATGCTCGCAATGACTTACGGAAGTATTTATGTCGCAAAAGTAGCGCTGGGCGCAAGCCCTGTTCAGACTGTAAGAGCTTTTGTTGAAGCTGAAAGCTACAAGGGACCTTCGCTGATTGTCGCTTATTCGCACTGCATCGCTCACGGCTTTAACCTCCTTAACGGCTATGAGCATCAGAAACAGGCCGTCGCAAGCGGATACTGGCCGCTTTATCGCTATAACCCCGATTTAAAGGCTCAGGGACGAAATCCGCTGCAGCTCGATTCCAAGCCGCCGACAGTGAACTTTGCCGACTTTGCATACAGCGAAAACAGGTATCGCACCCTGAAAGATTCGAAGCCCGAAGTTGCAGCAGAACTTATGAAAATGGCAACCGGCGATGTTATCGAAAGATTCAACCTGATTCAGCAGCTTGCAAATCTCAAATGCGGCGAATGTGAAAAAACTGAATCAAGAGAATGAAAATTCGGGTTTAAATAATATGAAAAAATCATTTTTTCTTTTGGTCGCAGCAGGTTTGCTTTTCAGTCTGACAGGCTGTCAGGAACAGAAAAGCAAAAACAGCGGCAAACTGGGCGGACAGGCAGACCTTAAACTGGCTTCTGTGGCAAAATTTCAGCGCGGTGACGGCAGCTGGTATTTGACCGAACAAAGGCATGAAATTTTTGTTGAACAGGCAGCAATAAGACTGACGGCAAAAGAACCGTTTGGTGAAATTATATTGACAGTGCAGAACGGGCGATTTGCTGTCAAAAAAAGCCCCGAGACAAGAGTCTTTGACGAAGAGCTTTTCAAGCTTATGACAGATGAGTCAATCTGCAGGGCTCTGCTGGAGCTTTATCTTGCAGAACTGAAAAACCCCCAGACCAGGCCGGGCCAAACCGGCAGCTTTACGTTTGAAGGACAAGTATATGACCTTGTTTATTGCGACCAGAGTGGAGCGGAGCTATACAAAAATAAATCAACCCAAAGAAATGACCTGGTAATTTCACAGGGCAAAAAAAGATACATTTTGTACGGATATAATTATCTGAAACTTGAAGGAGGCGGACATTTCCCATCTAAAATAGACGTTTATATTTATAATGACGGGTCTGACAGGAAATTGGTTGCGCAATATGACTGTTGGTCGCTGTAACAGCTTCTAAAGATGCCAGTTACGGAGATTTATCCGAACAATAGGGTGGTCTGGGGAGTATAGTAAGCTACATTTTGCCTGTGGATAGGCAGCAAAGAGTCATTTCTCAAGGATGGCCTAAGTTGTTTTTTTGACGTCGGTTGTGTTGATTTTTAGCGGAGCTGTTTTTTTGGTTTTCAGCTTTTGTTTTTACAGGCTATAAGTTTAACAGCCGATATATATATTAAAGTGTATAATTTTTTACTTAAAAAGGTTTTAGGCAACACAGAGTTGTTAAGCGAAGCCATGGTTGAGCCGATAAAAAAGAGGATGGCGGGCTTTAAGCTCGTGATAGGCAGCGAGCTGCTTCGCAGAGTAACATCTGCCGAGATGGGATTTGTATCTCTATATTGTTAAGGCGAAAGATATGACCAAAACGGACAGGGGGCATTTGCTGATGACCGCTGTGGTGATGGTTTTTGGTCTGACGGGCTGCAGCAAAGACCATCTTGACCCTACGCAAATTGGGCGGTTCAGGCCTGCGCCGGCAGTGAACATTATCCTTGATTCTCTGGGGGTAGCCGATGAAGCAGCGGCTGTTTATGAGGGGGCGGAAGACCCCCGACCGGTGGATGTGGTTGCGCACGAGCAGGATTATGTATTCAGTTCCGGGGATGTCATAAGGATTTCCATCTTTGAGCTGCTTCAGGAAGGGGCGCCCTATGTTGATAATTATGTTGTCACAGAAAGCGGAAATATCTCCATACCTGAAATAGGTCAGATACAGGTGGCAGGACTGACTGAGACGCAGCTTGAAGAAGAAATAAGAAATTCGCTTTCGCCGGGCATTCTGAAAAATCCGTCTGTAACAGTTTCACTCGTCAATTCCATGAGCAGAACTTTTGCAATTCTTGGCGATGGTGTTGCAACCTCCGGCAGGTATGGCATTCCTCGTTATGATTTTCGTCTTCTCGATGCACTTGCTGTCGCAGGTTCGGCAAGACAGTTTAATGTGAGTTATATATATGTAGCACGCAGACTGACAGGGCAGGAACAACTTGGCGACCAACTCGGCCCGGAAACACCGATGGGCTTAAAGCCTGTCGAACCAGGCCAGCAGATGGACGCCAACAACGTTGAAAAAAACATTGATTCCTCTGGGGATGTTATCAACGAAGAGATGCTTGAGGTGATTGAGCCGACATTTAGCGCCGCCGGCTCAGGCAGACTTGTTATAACCTCGGCAGAAATGGTAACCAAAGAACAACTCGAAACACTGGCACTTCCGGAAACGGTCAGCGATTCCAATGAGGTCGATAATGCTCAGCATAGAGTCAGCGGTACAATGCCTGAAATACAAGAGCAGCAGGGAAGAATCGAATGGGTTTTCCAGGACGGCAAGTGGGTTCCCGTCAGAGTTGGAGAACCAGTCGCTGTTGAACCCCGAAAGCAGGTTGGTTTAAAGCCGCAGTTCAAACCTGAGCCCCCCAAACAGGAAAAGGCCAGACCGGTTGAACCTGAAACAAAACCATTGCCGGAACATTACGGCTGGGAGGATATAGAATCAGCCGGCGTTCAAAGCAGAGTGATACGTATACCCAAGGATAAGCTTTACGGCGGCGACCCGCGTTATAATATCGTGATAAAGCCACAGGATACGATTACTGTTCAACTCGATGTTGTCGGCGAGTTTTACGTTCTCGGCAATGTGAACAATCAGGGTGTAATTAACCTGACCGGCAGGCCTATGACACTGAAAATGGCGATAGCAGCGGCAGGCGGTCTGGGGCCTCTTGCATGGCCGAAAAAATGTGAAATCATCCGCAGAACAGGAGAAAAGAAAGAAGAAATAGTGATGGTTGACCTCGAAAAAATTGCCAGCGGCACACAGCCGGATTTCTTTATAAAGCCCAACGATATCATAAACGTCGGAACACACGGCGTTGCAAGATACCTGGCGGTTCTTCGTAACGCATTCAGGGCGACATACGGGTTCGGGTTCATTTATGACCGCAATTTTGCTGACAGGGCTTTAAGTTTTAGCGACCCTCTTCGTCTGCTGGACAACCCTATAGTTGAACATTGATTTGGCTTATAAAAAAGGTTTTTTCAATGCAGGATGTTAATCGGAACCGCGTAGAGACACAAAACTTATCGGAGCAAGATTTAAGCTGGGCCGGTTTAGGCGCACATGCCTATATTAAAGCGGCGCTGCTTGCCGCAGCGGTCTACAGCGTTTTTCATATTGAGATTTATTCAATTGTTTTTCAATGGATAAACGACAGCAGCTGGTCGCACGGTTTTATAATACCCTTTTTCAGCCTTTATTTTCTTAATCAGCACAAAAAAGAGATACTTCGGCTTAAGCCTCATACTAACTGGCTTGGCCTGATATTTATGGTGTGTTGTCTTGTGTTTTACATACTGGTTATGTTTGTATACAAATTCGGCTATTTGAGGTCTCTTGTAATTATTCCGATGGTCGGTTCGATAGTGCTGTTTATTGGGGGATGGGAGCTGGTGAAATATACCTGGCTGCCGATTGTTTTTCTTGTTTTTGCGATGCCTCTTCCCGAAAGAATTTACACTGATATGACAATTCCGATGCGAAAACTTGCCGCTGCAGTAGCTGTGCAGTTTTTAAATCTTGTAAGCGGGCTGGAGGCAAATGCAAGCGGGGTGATTATAGATGTGGTTTATAAGGGCGTAAAACTTGAGCCTGCACTGGATATTGCCGAGGCCTGCAGCGGTATGAGACTGCTGATGGCATTTTTTGCGCTGGGAGTTGCGATGGCATACCTGCACTACAGGCCGATATGGCAGAGACTTGTTCTGCTGGCAAGTACTGTGCCGATAGCCATCTTTTGCAATGTGGTCAGAGTGACGATAACAGGTTTTATTTATATTCTGTGGGACCCGATGTATGCTCAGGGGATTTATCATGATATGCTGGGTCTGCTGATGCTGCCGCTGGCCTTCGGATTGTATGGTTTATTGGCCTGGTTTATGTCGGACCTGTTCATTGATGAAAGCCGACTGCAGCAGCAGGAAATTATCATTCGAAGAAAGGATTCGCCCAAGCGATGAAGGATTTTTTAAAAAATTATTTTCAGTTACCTTTTTTGATAAGCTTTGTACTTCTACTGGTTTTTTCCGGCGGGATGAGTTACCTCAAGGCCCATCAGGGGATTATGCTGACGAAAAAGCCTCTATCCTTGAAAGAGCCGTTCGATATGCTTGATGAAAAGCTCCTTGAACCTTACAAGGTGCTTGAAAAATCGAAAATTGACAACAAAGATGAGCTTGAGTCACTGGGTACCGAGGAGTATCTGCAGTGGCTTCTGGAGGATACGACGGTTGATACTCTGAGCCCCGTAAAAAATTGTCTTATTTTTATAACGTATTATACGGGCAATCCGGACCAGGTGCCACACGTGCCGGAAGCCTGTTATACAGGCGGCGGACATGAGGTAAAGGAGAAATTTACACTTGACTTGAATGTCGGCGATATTAACGTGCCTGGCATTTCGAAGGATGGGAAAATCCCGGTTACCGGCCTGATTTTAGGCCGGCAATCGACTGAAATATGGCAGGCCTCGGCGCAATTTCCCGTCATTTACTTTTTTAAGGTTAACGGTCAATACAAGGGCAATCGAACAGCTACGAGAGTCGCTCTCGGTGACTTGACAAGTGAATATTCTTATTTCTCAAAAGTCGAGATAAAATTTTTCAATTCAAAAGGCCTATACCCTGAAATGGCACAAGCCACAGAGGCTGCCGAGAAACTGCTAAAGGTTCTGCTGGTTGTACTTGAAAAAAATCACTGGCCTGACTGGCACGAAGTTAATAAATAATAATTTTTTACAGAAGGATTGAACAAATGGCTAAGAGATTAAACAAAAAGGTTGCAATTATTGGTTCACTGGTACTTGCGCTGCTGATAATGGCAGCGATAGTGGTAATCCTTAAATTAAGCAGAGACCCGCAGAAGTGCATAGCTGATGCTCAGGCAGCACTTGCACTTGCAGAGCCTGATTATAAAACAGCAGAGAAAGCCTACGGGCGTGCGTTCGCTTATGCAAAGGATGTGAATCTCAAGATTGATATTCTGTTTAAACTGGCAAAGATGTACCTTGATTCCAACGAATGGCCGAAAGCTGCCGGCTGCTGGAACAGGATAATAAATTACGATACGAAAAACATCAAAGCTCGTCTTGCACTGCTTGACTACGGCTATCAGCTTGCCGATGCTGGGAACTGGACGGTATGGAAGGATGTTGAGTCGAATGTATCGGAACTGATTGACAAAGAGCTTGATACAAGTCCAAGGATGTACCGTATAAAGGGTCGGGCTCTTGTCGAGCTGGTAAAACACGGACAGATGACGGATGAGGAAGCGGCTATCAAAAATGCAATTGAGATTCTGCAAAAGACAAACCAGGATGAACCAAATAATGTTGATGTGTATCGGTATCTTGCAGATGCGATAATGCAACAGGGCGAAATTCTTGCTGCCAAAGGTGTTCTTGATGCTGCGAATAACGCCCGTCAGGAGGCAGTAAAGATTCTGATTAAGGGAGTTGAAAATCTTCCCGATGAGCCCCAATCATATATAAATCTTTACAATACCAGACTTACTGAGGCAAGAACAAATCCAGACAAGTACAAAGAACTTGAATCCAACCTCATTGATCTGACGGAAAAGTTCAGCAACAGTGCCCTTCCTTATTTTGCGATGGTGCAGTTGTATAAGGTAAGCCCGAAGGATATCGATAAGGCAATTGCAGCCGTTGAAAAAGCAGTAGAACTTGACAGGCAGAATGTGTCTTATGCGGCGGCTGCAGCCGATCTTTATTACAGGAGATATTCAATAAGTAAAAATGAAGGCGATTTTCAAAAAGCGATTAATATTGCTAACGAGGCCTTAAGTTTTCCCGACAGTCTTGATATACCTGGGCCGAGAGCAAGAATAAGTTTTATAAACAGATATGCACTGCATACTTTTCTGGCCGATTGTTTCGTCGAAAGGGCTGTTGATACGCCGGATGGACAGCCTGAGAAGTCAAAATGGATTGAAAGTGCCGAAAACGAGACCCATCAGATAAGTCAGCTGCTGGGTAGTGCGGAAAATCCCTATGTGATAATGTGGCAGGGTAGACTGTTGCTTGCCAAGGGGCAGATAAACGATGCCGTTGTGCAGATGAATGCAGCTTATGAAATTCTCACCGCTTCAGGCCAAGCGCAGGGGGATGTTCAGCTCGGCAGACTATCTTACGAACTTGCGAGGGTTTTGCGTGATTCGTCTGAGATAGGAGCTGTTATTCAATTCTATTCAACCGCTGTAAAAAACGGACTGTATTACTCAAAACCAGAAATGCTCCTTGATTTTGCTACTGTTCTGGCATTTATGAGGGACTGGCAGGGTGTACTCGAGGCGGTAGATTTCTTCGAAACCAACTTTGCAAAGAACGGAAAGAGCACCATTCTTCGCATAGGTGCGTATATCGGCGCAAATATGCTCGATCAGGCACAGGAATTGCTCGATAAACTTTCAATAGAAGACCCGAATACCATAAGACTGAAAATAGCGCTTTTGAACAACAAACTGGCTCGAGCAGAGTGGGAGCCTACACGCGATGCAAACGAACAGGAACGGCAGTTGCAGCCGCGTGAAAGCTACGAACAATTGAAGGCAGAACGTGATGTTATAACGAAAGAGCGCGGCGACTTGAGAAGTAAACTCGTTTCGCTTGGGGCTGCAAATCTCGCGGAGCAGGAAGTTATAGACGTTTGCATAGAATATGTTTCTAAAGAACAAATCGGCAGGTCTCAAAAACTTGTTGAAGATTTTCTGCTGGTGCATCCCAACAGCGTAAATATCAAGGTTTATCAGCTTATGCTTGCCGAACCTGCCCCTGCAAATGTGCCGCCTGAACGTCTTGACCAGTTGAAGGTTAAGGCTGTAGAGTCAGTGAACGAGCCTCTCAGAAGAGCGGTTCTGCTCGGACAGTTTTATCAGGCCAAGGGACAGAAAGACAAGGCCGTTGAATATTATCAGCAGGTTTTACAGCTCGAACCGAACAATGGTCCGGCGATTGCGAATCTTTTTGATATTGCTATAAGTGATAACGACCTCAAACAGGCTGAGAAGCTGGTAGAAACCGCACGGCAAAATAATATTGACCTCTGCGAAGGCGAATTTTTCAAGGCTCGGCTTGCTTTTGCCAGGAAAGAATATCAAACAGCCATTGAGAAAATTAACAACTGTCTTGAAAAAAGACCTGTATTTTCCCAGGCGTACCTGTTAAGAAGCCAGGCAAATGCAGTGCTCGAAAAAGAGTCTGACGCCATAGATGACGTAAAAAAGGCATACAGCTTAAATCCTCTCGACGGTATAGTTGCCAGAAATTTCGCATATTTGCTTTATAATCGCAACCAGAAACTTGGCGCAAGCGCATCAGCCGACCAGCTTACCGAGGCAAAAAACGCACTTATAGCCGCAATCCGTGCCAATCCGATGGATTTCAATCTCCAAAGTTTTTATGCCGAATACATAGGCGATACAGATCCACAAAGAGCGATTGCAATATGTCAGCAAATACAAAAGACCAGGCCAAGCATTGAAAATTCGCTCATTCTCGGCAGATTAGCCTTGAAAGCAGCAGAGCAAAACAAAGTAGAATCACAGAAAAATGTATATCTTTCAGCAGCGGAAGATGCTTATAAAAAGGTTTATGAACTTGCCCCAACGGATATGCGCGTTCTGCAGGCATATAGTGAATTTCTCAGAGCTACTGGTAAAACTGATGAGGCGGGGGGAATTCTTGCCGGCCGGAATGACCTTTTGTGGCGGTTTTATATTCGCAGCGGAAAAGTAGAAGATGCACAACAGCTGCTTGAAAAGTTATATGAGACGAATCCCAAAGATGTTAATACAATAAGAGGACTGATACTTGTATCCAGGACCAAAAGAAACCAGGCTGAGACACTGAAATATATTGATGAGCTTCTGAAAATCGACAAGTCCATTGATAATCAAATTATTGAAATTGAATCGTACCTCGAGACAGGTCTGGTTGATAATGCTCAGACCAAGCTTGACAGTCTGTGTGAAAGATATCCTGATGAACCCAGAGTAATGTTTCTACGGGCATGGTTTCTTGCACGACAGGGTAAGCTCGAAGATTCGCTTAAACTTGCAAACAGAAGTCTTGAAGTTGACAACAATAACCCTCAAGCGTGGCGGCTGCGCGGGCAGATAAATCTTGCACTGAATAACTTAAACCGGGCAATCGACGACCTGCAGAAGAGCAAGGCAATCCGGGACGATTCGGAAGTGCGAATCGACCTTGCAAGAGCATATGTCCGAACCGGCAGAGAGGAAGAAGCTATTACAGAACTGAAGGTGGCTGTTGATGAGCAGGGCTCGTATGTCGGTAGAAATATGCTCGAAGAGATTTATATAAAGACAGGCAAGCATGACCGCCTTGAGAAGTTTTACAACGAAATGATGGGAGCGTTCCCGAATGACGTTTACTGGTACAATCAAGCCGGAGAATTAGCCCTGTTCCGAAAAGAATTTGAGAAAGCTTTTCATCTTTTTGACACGGCATTCCAGAACAGTCTCAAAATCAACAGCGAATCGCCGGATATCCACGCCTTCGATGGAAGGTTTATAGCACTTTTCGAAGCTAAAAAATACGACCAGTTGCTTGCTGAAGCAACAAAATATCTTGAAGGACCGCTTGCCACTATTGCTTATACGAGGATGGCAGTAGTAAAGGCCCAAACGGGAGACAAAAATACTGCGGTACAGTATTTCCACAGGGCGCTCGAAAAGGCAGGCGCAAATGAAAGTTTCATCATTCAGACCCTCCAATATATGAGTCAAATGGTCGGCTCCGACGAGACAATGAAATGGTGCAATGAAAAACTGCTCAGCCAGCCCGATTCGCTTGCAGTAAATCTTGCTATGTTCAATCTCTCCAGGACTGCTGGAGACTATAACAAGGCTATTGCTTTTATCGACAGCTGTATCAGGATTGCAGCCGATAATGAACAGTCGAGGATTAACTATCAGTTCAATAAGGCCAATGTTCTCAATGAGGCTTTCACCAAGACTGCTGATAAAACATATCTAGAACAGGTTATTAAAGAGTATGAAAGTATACTGCAAAAACTGCCGACAAATATTACTATCCTTAATAACCTTGCTTATATGCTTGCAGACTCAGGTATGGACGTTGGCAAGGCACTCGAATATGCCGAGAGGGCATATAATGCCAAGTCTAATAATCCAGAGGTACTTGATACTTACGGTTTTGTTCTTCTGAAAAACGGAAAGGCTAAACAGGCAGACGAATTTCTGCAAAGAGCATTGCAGCAATACGAACAAAACAAGATAAATGCCCCTATAGAGATATATGAGCATATAGGCTGGGCAAAGGAAAAACTTGGGCAGGATGATGAGGCTTTACAGGCCTATAAACGAGCGATGGAATTAGCGGGTGAAAATGTTACACAAGAGGTCAATGATAGAATATCAGCAGAAATTGAAAGGATTTCTTCAAAGCAGTAAGAAACTCAACGAGTTTCCGCTGAAATATCCTGTTATGGGACCCGTGGTCTGGGCAGGTGAAAAAGAATGATAAATAGTAAACAGCCAGCATCAGCCGGATACAGTCAGACACCTCGGCAGTTTTTGCAAGCAGGTCCCGGTGGTTCAAGTGCTTTGGCGATAAGCATTACGCCGAAAGAAATATTCGATATTTTCAGACGGCATCTGTTTCTGATAATTAGTCTGACTGTAGCAGGTGCTGTCATAGGTGTCGGCTTGTGGTTTGTTCTGCGGACTATTGCACCGAAATACACAGCAAGAACTTATATAGAAGTTTTGCATCCGGGACAGTCGGATCCTACGGTAATCGGCACTCCTCTCGCAAGCAAGGATATAGCCTATGAGTTCAGATCTTCAAAGGCTGCTCTTATAAAACAGCAGAGTACACTGCAGGAACTTATTCGCAGAGATGCCATTCGAGAGACTAAATGGTTCAAAAAGTTCGGCAACGATGTCATAGAGATTATCGACGACCTTGATAAACATCTCGGGGTTTCCCCGGACAGAAACAGCAATTACATTTCAATCAGTATGACCTGTGGTGGTGCGGAGGAAGCGGCACTTATCGTCAACCAGATGGTTGACCTGTTTGTCAGGTCACAGCAGACCACCGCTGAAGCCGGTATCGGCCAGAAGCTCATGGACCTCAGTCAGGAGGAAAATGGGCTGAGGGACAAACTCAGGAATGTAAACAACTCACTTTCGGATATCAGACGTTCAACGGGCCTGACACAGCTTGAAGGCGCCGAACAGAATTTCCATCATACCATAACGCAAAAACTTGGTGCTCTTGAGCTTGAAAAGATGAAACTTGAGGCAGACATTGAACAGGTTCGCGCAAGCGTTACAAATTACGAGCAAAGAAAAGTCTCCGACGAAATAGTGCAACGCGATACCGAAAACGATGCGGTCGTTATTAGTCTCATTCAGCGAATTGGCAATCTCGAGGCTGAGCTTGCAAGAAGGCTTACAAATCTTGGTGAAAACCACAGAGAGGTGCAGCAGTTGCGAGAGGTTCTGCGGCAGACGATAGCAGAAAAAGATACACGCAGTAATTTAAAGGCACAGCAGATTCGCGATTCGGATGTTACGAGTATCAAGGATCAATATGCAGTAATGAGCAATCGACTTGCAAAGCTTGAGGAGCTCAGAGCACAAACGGAAAAAGACCAGAGAGACCTTGACAATACAAGGGCGACCTACGACCAGCTTGTCTCTGACAGGGAAGAAGCAAAGAACAAACTATTTTCAGTTCAGGAACAGATAAGTAAATATAATCTTATAAAGCAGGGCACAGAAGCAGCAAAGGTAAAACCTGTTGGTCTTGCACCTCCACCTTTAGAGATGAGTTCGCCGAGATTGTTGATATTTGCGCCGGGCGGGACTTTTCTTGGTTTTTTACTGGGCATAGGATTGGCATTTCTGATTGAGCTTTTGAACGACCTTTTAAGAACACCAAGCGACGTGATGAAATTTGTCAATGTGCCGCTGCTGGGTATGGTTACGCACAAGGACCTCGATGATGGTACAAAAGATGCCGACATGTGGAAGATTGTAAGACAATCGCCGTTCTCGATGATGGGCGAATGCTACAGACGGTTCAGAACGAATCTCAAGGTTTCTTCTGATTCCGACGCTCAGAGAGTAATTTTTGTTACGAGTGGGAATGCAGGGGAAGGCAAAACAACAGTGGCAGTAAACACCGCAACAACTTTTGCGGCGGAAGACAAGCGAGTTCTTTTAATCGACGCGAACTTCCGCAGACCAAGCTCGTATAAAATCTTTCCGAATTCAGGCGGACACCCTGCCAAAACGGGAAAGAATGGCAAAGGACTGAGCGGTTGTCTTACCGGCAGTTGTAGTGTCGCGGAGATTATAAGGCCGACCGGTATTGACGGTATGGATGTGATTGACAGCGGTATCCTTCCTGCCAATCCTGCAGAACTGCTGGGCGGCGGGAGAATGGCGGAGCTTATCAGATACGCAAAAGAACATTACGACCGTGTGATAATCGATGGTCCGCCGATACTCGTCAGCGACGCAAAGGCCCTCGCGTCACAGGCAGACGGAACGGTCCTGGTGTTCAATGCATCCATTACCAGACGCGGCACTGCAAAAAGAATTGTACGCGAGCTGAGAGAGGTAAATATAAATATTCTCGGTGCAGTACTGATTGGCGTAAGAGTGCTCAAGGGCGGATATTTCCGCGAGATGTTCGAGTCATACGAGGAGTATCAGAACTTGCACAAGACACAGATGACACCGCAGGTTTCCTGAGTAGAGACCGCCGGTTTTTATGTTTTGACAGGTTTTGTGGCGGCCGGAAAACTCAACAACTTTTTTGTTACTTATCCTCTGTTTATTTTGCCGGCGGCAAATCGGGGCGACAGGACTTGAACCTGCGACCTTTGGACCCCCAGTCCAACGCGCTAGCCAAACTGCGCTACGCCCCGTTAAAACATCAATTCTACACCCTTAACCGGTAGAAAGCAAACATTTTTAACAAAACGCCCTCTAATCTAATAAGGCATAAAAAGAGTTTTTCAGTTTTTGCAGTCCGGACAGATGCCCTCAATTAGTACCTTCTGCTGCAGTGATTCAAAGTTTGCCGGCATCTGGATAATTGGATAACTAATCCCATCAAGACAGAAATTTTTTCCGCAGAGCCGACAGGCAAAATGCGGGTGGCATTGCTGTCTGCCGCAGCGGTCGGCAAGCTCAAAATGCCATTCTCTTTCCTGATAGAACGCCTTATGTACTATGTCAGCACGTAGAAAAGCATCCAATGTTCTGTATATAGTAACCTTATCGTACTTGTCTTTAAGCAAATCAGTTATCTGTTTTTGCGTAAGAGCTGTGTCTGAATGCGACAAAACATCAAGAATGGCAAGTCTGGCGGCTGTGCAGCGCAAATTCGCATTTTTGAGTATGGATTTTACTGATTTTTTTTCGTCAGGGTTCAAGCTCAAAACTCCTCAATGGCAGCAGTGATTATGCTTCTGTTCGCTTCGCGGCTCAGATGTCAGAATAAGCGGGAAGATAATATCGCTGAAACAGCAGGGCAGCCAGGTTGAAAGAAACAATATCAGCAACATTGACATTGCGATAACAATGGTAATTTTATTTTGTGCTGTCATAAGAACATGAGCTGATGAAGCCCATGTGCTGATAAGAATGTGGCCGGCGTGCGGCAGTTTGGTTTTCGGCAGGAACCAGGCTATAATAATTCCCAAAAAAGCAGCCGGATTGACAAGATACCATTCCTCAATGAAGCCGAGATGTACTTCGCCTGTGTGGTCGTGCTGCGCTGAAGACAAATGATGAATTTCATGCTCCGAGGGGATATGCAGACCCAACAACTCCTCACCCAAATAGGGGATAATCGAATCACTCAGGGTTGCTATTCCCACAGAACCAATGTAACCGACCAGCAAGACAATAATAAAATTTGTTTTTCTTCTATGAAGTCTGAACATCGCTGATGTAACCATTGCTCCAATAAGGACGTGAGTGGGGTGAAAAACAGCAAATAGAAAATGACTTGCAGATTGCCCCAGGTTTCTGAAAAAAAGCATAAAGATAACGCCGCTTACCGCCCCTAAAGCAGTAAAAGGGATGTGTTCTTTAAGCTCAAATGATATTTGTCTTAAACTTGTGTGTTCCCCAAGCTCAAATGATATTAACTGTCTGCCAAACCTCATCTTCTGCTTCTTATAAAAATCATATTTCTTGAGAATTATTATAGCTTAATGCAACTGAGTTGCAAGTAGAAAAAAAATTATAATTTTATTTGACTATTTAAAACGTATGTTTTATACTTTAGTTTGAAACGAGCATTTCATTTTAGGATGATAAATATGACAAAAGATGTCGAAAATGGAAGTGATGTCAGGCATCGGCTGCTTGATGCTGGTGAAGAGCTTTTTGCAGATTTTGGATACGATGGAACAAGCACAAGGCAGTTAACGCAGAAGGCGAGCTGCAATCTTGCTGCAGTCAATTACTACTTCGGAGGCAAGTATGAGCTTTACCTTGAGGTTATTGCGAGGAAGATGAGATATCTGCGGGACAGGAGAATTGAAAAGATAAATAAGATAATAACCGATAAAGGTAATCGCCTGACACTCGAAGAACTGCTGACGGTTTTTGCAGAATCGTTCGTAGAGCCTCTTGTAGAGGAAGCAGGCGGCAGAAGATTTATGAAGCTGGTTGGCTGGGAAATGCTCAATCCAAAATTTCCGAAACAGAAGTTTCTTGAAGAAATGATAAGACCCATATTGCAGCTTATGACAGGTGCTTTGAAAAAAGTATGTCCTGATTTGTCTGAAGAAAAAGCGGTTTTGTGTATAACGTCCATAGTGTCGCAGCTGCTGCATGGAATTCAGATGGACCGGGTGTTTGCGGAAGTGAAGGATGAGATGCTTGTGTCATTCAGTCTCCAGCGGAGGATTGAGCATATAGTGGAGTTTTCCTCGGCGGCTATCAGAGGCATGAGCAGTAAAGGCAATGTTGCTGAAAAATAAAATATATTTTGGTTTACTCCTGATTGTCTTTTGTTTTTCGGCAGGCTGTATGGTCGGGCCCAAATACAAAAGACCGAAGACCATTGCTGACGAGGCCGGATGGTCGCTTAGCGGTAGTGAATATACTCAGGATGCAAATAACCCCGGCAGATGGTGGGAAAGATTTAAAGACAAGACAACCAACACGCTGGTTCAGAATGCGCTCGAGAATAACTATGACGTCAAGGCAGCAGCAGCAAAGGTGCTTCAGGCGGAGGCTGAATTTAAAATTGCCGGCGGCAAACTTCTGCCTGAACTTTCAATGGATTTCGACAGGCAATTCGTGAGACAAAGCTCCGGTCCGCCAGGCTCGGGTCTGGAAAGCACGGCGGTTATAAACAAAACAAGAACGTACACCGGTGAATTTTCAGTGAGTTATGTGCTTGACCTGTTCGGCAAACTAAGGCATGCAAAAGAGGCTGAATTAAAAGAACTGCTGGCCGCAAAGGCTTATAAAAATACAGTTGTCAATTCGCTGATAGCTTCTGTTGTAAATTCGAGGGTAAATATCGCAACTTTACAAAACAGACTTGCCATAGCAAAGGCTAATACACAAAGTCTTGCCAAGACACTTAATATTGTCGAGGAAAGATACAGGCTCGGTCTTGTCGGGCCGGTCGATGTCAGACTGGCAAGAGAAAATCTTGCGGCGGCTCAGACCTCTGTTCCTGAAATGGAATTATTGCTTAAGTTAGCGGAAAATGCACTTGATGTGCTCCTTGCCGCCCAGCCCGGCAAATCCGAGTCTCTCGCTGCAATAATTTCTGATTTGCCTTTGCCGCAGACGGTGCCGGTCGGACTGCCGGCAACATTATTGCAGCGCAGGCCGGATATACTTGAGGCGGAATTAAAACTCAAAGCTCAAAATGAAAGAATAGGCGAAAGCACTGCAAAGCTTTATCCGGATTTGACCTTTACAGGTGCGATGGGATGGAAGTCGAATACCTCTGATTCGCTGTTTGTCGATGAAGCCTGGATTTATTCGACTCTTTTGAGCATTTCGCAGCCGATATTTAAAGGCGGTCAGCTTAAAGCTCAGGTCGATTGGGACGAGGCCAGATTTGCCGAGCTTGCCGCTCAATATTCCAAAACAGTAATTACTGCAATGCGTGAGGTCCAAGACCAGGCGGCAACGGAAAATCTGCTGCGCCAGAAACTGCAGTTTGCACAAATCAGACTCGAAGAAGCGAAGGCGGCAGAGGAACTCGCAAGGGAAAGGTACAAAAGGGGAGTGGAAAGTATTCTTACGGTGCTCGAGTCTGAAAGAAGAAGGAATACGGCCGCCGAATCGCTTGCGATACTCAAAGGCCAGATTTGGAACGCAAGGGTTAATCTTTTCCTCGCTCTGGGCGGGGACTGGACAGACTAAAAAATTTAACAACAGGAAATTTCAATATGAATAAGGATAAGATAAAAAAAACCATAAAGAATCTGCAGCAACAATCAAAACAAGGTGCAAACAAACTATTTGCACTGGCGATTGATTTCAGCAAACGGCACAGGCAGCTTTCTTTTTCATTGATTGTGATTCTGGCTGGTTTTCTGCTCACCGTCATAATGATAATTACACGACCGGCGCCTAAAAAAGCAGAGATTCCCAGGCTTGCTCCGCTGGTAAAGACGGAGATTTTGAAATCCGCTGATATTCAAATGATTATTAATGGATTCGGTACTGTCAAACCAAAAGTAGAGGTTCAGATAGTGCCGCAGGTTTCAGGCAGAGTGGTTTCGATAAATCCGCAGTTCAGAGCCGGCGGGTTTATCGCTGCAGGCGAGCAATTGTTCCAGATAGAGCCGAAGGATTTTGCTCTTGCCGTTGAGCAGGCTCAGGCCAAAGTTGCGGATGCTGAGGTAAAGCTCGATATGGAAAAGTCCGAGGCTGCTGTGGCCAGAAGGGAATGGCAGCAGATTAACCCGGGCACTGAGCCCGATTCGGCGCTCGTGTTGAGAGAGCCTCAAATCCGCCAGGCACAAGCTGGGCTTGATTCTGCAAAGGCGGCTCTTGCAAAGGCAAAGCTCGATTTGGAAAGAACCAGCATCACGCTGCCGATAGAGGTCTGTATCACCGCCAAAAATGTCGACCTCGGGCAGTTTATAACGTTAGGTATGCCTGTCGGCAGCGCATACGGTATTGATGCGGTTGAAATTGAAGTGCCGCTCGAAGACAGCGAACTGGCCTGGTTTGACCTGCCGGACAGTTCTGCACAGGTAAAAACTGTTTTTGCAGGGACTGAAAAAACCTTCAACGGTGTTGTTAAAAGGACTACCGGAAGGGTTGATGAAACTTCAAGACTGGTTTATGCGGTCATAGAAGTCCAAAATACCTCCCCACCTTTTGGCGAGGTCTCGCCTTTGGCGGAAAAGCAAAAGTCGGCAACAGATACCCTTATTCCAGGTATGTTTGTCGAAGTAAATATAAACGGCAAAATTCTTGAAAAAGCATTTGCAGTCAAAAGAGACTGGATTCGTAATGCCGCTGAACTATGGATTGTCAATGATGGAGTCCTGCATGTCAAAACACCTGAGATTGTCCGAACGGATGACGAATACGCCTACATAAAGCAAAGCTCGGACAATCAAATGGAGGTTGTAACAAGCAGTCTTGACGCCGTAGTTGACGGTATGAAGGTAAGAATTGCTTCGGGGAAATGATGAGTACTGACATCGCTGAAAATTCAATAATAAGGAACGGTAAGGATGGAATCCTCGGCTGGTTTGCAAGGAACCCTGTAACGGCAAATCTTATGATGATTATGATAATGGCAGGAGGGCTTATAACCGCATTTAATATGCGTATGGAAGTCTTTCCTGAGCTGGAACTGGACATGATTGTGGTAACTGTTCCGTATAGAGGGGCATCGCCTGAGGATGTCGAACAGGGCGTGTGTCTCAGGGTTGAGGAAGCTATAGCAGGCATTGAAGGAATAAAAAGAATTATTTCAACTGCTTCTGAAGGCGTGGGCACTACTACTATAGAAGTGGAAGAATACTCCAATGTGCAGGATGTTCTCGATGATGTAAAGGCTGCTGTTGACAGGATAATCACATTTCCCAAAGAGACTGAAAAACCGGTAATAGCGGAGCTTAAGCATAGTCATAGTGTTATAACGGTAGTACTTTATGGCCAGGCTTCGGAGAAGACGTTGCGAAAACTTGCCGATGAGGTGCGCAATGACCTTACGGCTATGGAGAACATAACAGAGGTTAGCGTATGGGGTGTAAGACCTTATGAAATTTCAATAGAAGTATCAGAAGAGGCTCTTAGACGTTATAGTCTGAGCTTCGACAAGGTTGCTGCCGTTGTAGGCAATTCATCAATTGATTTGCCGGCCGGTTCGGTCAAAACCGACAGCGGGGAAATTCTGGTTCGAACTGAAGGTCAGAGATATTACGGCAGTCAATTTGAGGAGATTATTGTCCTTACCAGAAGCGATGGTACAAAACTGAGACTGCGGGATATCGCGACGGTTAAGGACGATTTTGAGGATACAGACCTTTACTGCAGATTCGATGGAAAACGTGCGGCCCTCGTAAAAGTAGGGCGAACAGGTCAGCAGGATGCGATTAAAGTTGCCGATGCGGTAAAAAAATACATTGAAGGCAGAAAAGCCACTCTCCCTGAAGGTATATCATTGTCGGTGTGGGAGGATGATACGGAGGTTTTGAAATCGCGCCTCAATTTGCTCAAAAAGAACGCGTATGAGGGCCTTGTTCTGGTTTTCATTTGTATAGCACTGTTTATGGACCTTCGGCTGGCGTTCTGGGTGACGGTGGCGATACCGATAAGTTTTCTCGGCACATTCTGGATTATGCCCTTGTGGGGTCTGACAATCAATATGATGTCGCTGTTTGCCTTTATAACGGTTCTCGGAATGGTTGTTGATAACTCAATAGTAATTGGCGAAGCGATTTTTACGTATCGAGAAAAAGGTTATAAGGGCATTGATGCAGCTATAAAAGGCGCAAGAGAACTGGCATGGCCGGTGGTAGGCAGCGTTTTAACCACAATTTTTGCCTTTATACCGCTGGCATATACAGCGGGGATTATAGGCAAAATCCTGCGGATTTTGCCTATAATTGTCGTAAGCGCCCTTTCTTTTTCGCTGCTCGATGCACTGCTTATCCTGCCGGCTCAATTATCCGGCCGGTGGTCTGCAAGAAAAAATGTTATAACCGCATTGCTGGATAAAATTCATATTATAGCCTCCGATAAACTCGAAAAATTCGTCAACGGCCCGTTTAAAAGGGCTGTTGTAAAAGCGGTAAAATGGCGGTATGTAACCCTGAGTGTCGCTGTTGCAATTTTCCTGCTGTCAATGGGCCTTGTCGGAGGCGGATACATCAAAATTACCTTCTTTAACCCTGTGGAAGCGGATAATATGGTTGCGACCCTCCAGATGCCTCGCGGAACGCCTTTGAGCCGGACAACCGAAGTTGCAGAGCAGATTGAAACGGCGGCGCAAAAGGTCCGTCAGGAATTTGACAGCAAAAGAGAAAACAAAACCTCGATTGTCAGACATATATCCACAACTATAGGAGCGCTTCCCGCACTTTCGAGACAGGGACCGCTCTCGTCTGATGCAAGTGGTACCGGGCTGGCACATCTTGCCGAGGTTAATGTCGAGCTTCTCGGCGGAGAAGAACGGGATGTATCAAGCACTGAGCTTAAAAACCGCTGGCGGGAAATTGTCGGCGAAATTCCGGGTGTTTCATCCCTTACCTTTATTTCAGAAATTTTCAGAGCCGGCGACGACATAGGAATTGAATTGTCTCACGAGGATTTTAATGTGCTTTTAGCCGCGACTGAAAAGCTCAAAACGATTCTTCGTGGATACACCGGCGTCAGCGATATTGCCGACAGCTTTGAGCAGGGCAAAATGGAATTGAAACTTGCGCTTAATCAGAAAGGCCGGATGTCAGGCCTTACACTTGCCGAACTGGCCAGGCAGGTCAGACAGGGTTTTTACGGCCATGAGGTTCAAAGAATCCAGAGAGGAAGAGACGATATACGAGTAATGGTTCGCTATCCAAAACAGCAGAGAAAAAGTCTTGCAGATGTCGAAAATGTGCGCATAAGACTGCCAAATGGCACTGAAATCCCATTTAGAACGGTAGCACAGGTCGAGTATGGTTACGGCTTTGCAACCATCGACCGTGTTGACCGCAGAAGAGTTGTTACGGTAACAGGAGATGTCGATGAGAGTACTGCCAGTGCCTCGGAAATCAACGGAGACATACGATTAAACGTTCTGCCGAAATTAATGGCCGAGTTTCCGGGACTTTTGTATCGGTATGCCGGTGCTCAACGGGAACAGAAGGAGACTTTCGACAGCCTTAAAAACAGTTTCTATATCGCACTGCTGGCTATATATGTCATTCTCGCTATTGAGTTCACCAGTTACATACAACCCCTAATCGTTATGTCCGCAATACCGTTCGGATTGACTGGAGCGATACTTGGACATCTGGTGTTTGGATATAATCTGAGTATGCTTTCAGTCTTTGGAATTATTGCGATGATGGGTGTGGTGGTGAACGACTCGTTGATAATTATCGACTTGATGAACCGGCGGCGCAAGAGCGGAGCAGACCTGGCTCAGGTAGTTCGGGATTCTGCCACCAGAAGATTTCGGCCGATTATGCTGACAACGGTAACAACCTTCCTCGGACTTATGCCGATGGTGCTCGAAAGAAGCCTGCAGGCGAGATTTTTAATTCCAATGGCAATAAGTCTGGCCTTTGGAGTAATATTTTCAGCTATGATTACACTTTTTATTGTGCCTTCCTTGTATATGGTTATTGAAGATGTAAAGAATCTTTTTGTAAAACAGAAAATTTCTTAAAAACACATACCGTAACTTCTTTATAAGCAATGACTTGTGTTCTATTGGCCACAGGTTTTTCTGCTGAAAATTTCAGAATTTAGTGGTCTGGCTGCCTTTTTATAGCGATAATGTAAGAAACAGCTTTGCCCAACGGGAGAAAATTTATAAACCTTTCATCATCAGGGCACGTAACTTTGAATAAAGGGTTTTGAAGGATAAGAGTTATATCGTGAAGGCTTTGAATAGTGATAAACTCAGAATCGTGGATGTAAAAGACCCCGAGGAGCTTGCGCAAAAGGCGCTGGAGCTTTTTACGGACTCTGCCCGCAAGGCGATAGACGACAAAAATGTTTTTCATGTAGCCATATCCGGAGGAAAAACGCCGAGGCAGTTTTACAAGTTACTCGGCACAGACAGTCACAGTCTTAGTCTGCCATGGGACAGGATAAAGTTGTTCTGGGTGGATGAACGATGTGTAAGGCCGGAATCACCCGACAGCAATTATAAGGTCGCAGCCGATACTTTCTTAAAGAAAGTTCCGATTCCGCCGAAGAATATTCACAGGATTGTTGGCGAAGGTATTGACTACACACAGGCTGTTGAGAAATATGAACGTATGTTGAGAGAGGTTTTCGGTCTTGAGCCCGGCCGGCTTCCCGAATTTGACCTTATGATTCTGGGAATGGGGCCGGACGGCCATATCGGTTCACTCCTGCCGAACTCTTATGCCTTATTCGATACTGATGATTTGGTAACGGTTGTATATCAGATGGAAGGCGGTCTGAATCGTATCACCCTGACACATCCGGTAATGTGTGCCGCGCAGCAGTTGCTTATTATGATATCAGGCGAGGAAAAGGCCGAAATTGTTCGCGATGTGCTGGTCGACAGACCTGATGAGGTAAAATATCCGGTACACACGCTTTGGCCGATTCTTCACAAAGTTACCTGGCTGATTGACCAGGAAGCTGCAAAATATCTATAGCCGAGCCTGTCGGCAGTTTACCCCCACCACCAATGTATTGGTGTGGGGGTTTATTGTGGGATGACAAGCCGCATACCTGCTTTTATTGTATCGGGGCCCTGAGGGAGTTGTTCCTTATTCGCTTCGTAAATTTTCTTCCAGCCGTAAGGAGTATTGTAGTAAATTTTCGATATGTCGCTGAGAGTCTGGCCCTGCATTACGGTATGAATTATGGAAGTTCCGGCATTGTCCGGTTTTTGAACCTGCCTCTGTTTCTGTTCACTCGTCGGGGCGGAGCCCGCCGCAGCCCGATAAGGAGGGGCAGTAACCGTCGGGTTGGTATTTTCAGACTCGGTGAGTTCTTTGTTTGCCGGCTCGATGAGGCTCTGCGATTCAAATTTTGTCAGAGGCCCGGTGACAATCTGATGTTTTGCGCAAAACCAAACCACAGCAACAAGGCACAGGACTGTGCCTGCCAGCATTCCTGTTTTTACGTCTTTTCGCATATTTACCCGCCTTCGCAGAAAGCCACGGGTGTAAACCCGTGGATGAAGGCGAAAAGGGTAACCCTCCGTGCCTACTCCGCCGAAGTAGCTTCGGCTACGAAGGCTGGAAGCCTTGGCGAAGGAGGGTATGCTTCGGCGGGTTTCGCCGAAGTATGTGAAGATGCCACGGCTGTAAAGCCGTGGAGCTTCACATGCTATTTGTTTTCTGCCGCCGTCTTCGCCCTTTCGCCGAGAAGCAGTATCGGTGCTGCAATTGCAATGGAAGAGTAAGTGCCAATGATGATACCGACAAGCATTACAAAAGTGAAACCCCTCAGTCCCGGTCCACCCCAGATGTACATCACGATAACAGCCAAAATTGTTGTAAATGATGTCAACAATGTTCTGGAAAGTGTCTGATTGATACTGTCGTTTATGAGTTGCGGGCTTAATGCCGTATGCCGCCTGCCTCTGTTTTCGCGGATACGGTCGAACACGACGATTGTATCGTTTACGCTGTAACCGACAAGAGTCAGAAATGCCGCAATTATTGCAAGGTCTATCTTAAAATCGCCTATGAGCAGCATCTGGCCGAATTTAGTGCCGGTGATATATGTGCAGCCTGTTACAAGTCCCAGCGTTATACAGACGTCGTGGACAAGTGCTATGTTTGCTGCAAGGCCGTAACTAAGTTTACCGAATCGAATCCAGACATAAACAACAATGGCAATAAACGACAGAACGATTGCCACTAATGCTCGTGTCTTGGCCTGGTTTCCGACTGAAGGAGCAATCTGTGTAACACGCGGAAGCGAGGTTTGCATGCTGGCGGCAGCGGTAACCTTGGCGGTTTCATTCTGTATAAAGCTCGTCCATTCTTCATCGGAAAGCTGACGGTAGCCGGCTTCGGGTTCTGCGCTTACATAGATAAAGTCGTTCAGTTCCTGCTCGTTTTGTGCATTTAATTTGTTGTCGAAAAGTCCGTAATTGTGCCATACGACATCCTGCATGTCCGGCTTAAACTGCAGGTCTTTGAGACGTTTGTTCATTTCGTCAAGTGTTGCAGGTTTTTCGACCGTGAAGTGGATTTTGGCTCCGCCGAGAAAATCTACCAGCTCCGGCGTCTTGTCGAGAGCAGCGTCATCGATTTTTTCGGCAGAGGCTGTCTTCGGCTCAAGATTTTCCATAATCTGCAGTTTTCCTGCAAAGGCCTCTTTTACAGCCCGGCTGACAATTTCATCGACAACCGGCTCACTTATTGTGGCTGTATTTACGTCAAAGGTTTTCGAAAGGACTGCTGAAACGATGAATTTATTTGTCTGGCTGGTGTTAATGGTAAACTTTGCGGGATTTTGCTTATCCTGTGTAACGATGAGGTCGGTAAGTATTCCTCTAACGTTTTTTTGAGCCTTTAATATCGCCGAGGTTACGGCGGCGGCGGTTCTATCGGGCGAATTATCCCTGAAAATAACCCCTGTGATTATTTTGTTTGTTTCAGTGGTAGTGATTTCATATTGTGTTTTCGATTGTATCTGGCCGACACTATACACCTTGGCTGCCGCAATCGCGCTGTTATCGAGTTCAAGACCTTTTTGGCGGATTATATTTTCGACCTGAGCCCGGTCCATTTCGCAACCGGGCTTGAGGTTTATCTGCACGCTTGTGCCGCCGGTAAATTCTATGTCATATTTGTTGTTCTTTAAGTTGTCTCTTGTATAGAACACAAACAAACCGGCTATAATCAGAGTGATAGACATTGTAATCATAATATAGCGAAGGCCCATCCAGTTGATAGTCGCATTTCTGACTATGCTTAACATCTTCAGATGGTTGCGGATTATGCCTTTGTCAAGCAGAAGCTGGAAAATGACCCTTGTTACGAAAAGAGCGGTAAACATACTTGAACCCAGACCAAGCATTAATGTAATTGCGAAACCTTTGATTTCCTCGGACGCAACCATATACAGAATCAGCGCGGGTATGAATGTAGTCAGGTTTGAGTCGAAAATCGTCGCGAAGGCCCTGTGATAGCCGTTGTCGATTGCGATTCGCAGTGATGCGCCCTTGAGTTGTTCTTCGCGGATGCGCTCGTAGATAAGCACATTCGCATCAACGCTCATGCCGATTGTCAGGATGATGCCTCCAATGCCCGGCAGGGTGAAAGTTGCCCTGCTCAGGGCCATAATACCGAGGACGAAAAGAATGTTCATAAGCAGTGCGACATCCGCAATCGAACCTGCGAGGAGGTAATAGCCCGCCATGAATATCGTAACGGCGGCAAGGCCGATCAGCCCTGCCTTTATTCCGCTGTCGCGATTGTCTGCGCCTATGCTCGGGCCGATGGTTTTTTCTGAAATCGGCGGGTCAATCAGTCTTGCCGGCAGCGAGCCTGCGTTTAGTTTGTTAATCATGTCGAGCTGCTCGTTCTGGGTAAAATCGCCTTCGATTACGCCGCTGGCACGAATGGCGCTTCGGATGTTTGGCGCCGATATTGCAAGGCCGTCGAGGAGGATGCAAAGCGGCCTTTGAAGATTGTTTCTGGTTACATCGTAAAATAGCGACGCCCCGACTTCATCAAAAGAAAAACTAATTGCTCTTTTACCCATTTGGTCGACAGTTGAGCCTGCCCTTTGCAGCTTCCATGGTTTTTTGCCTGTATTCCTGAGCAGGCCTTCATCTTTCTGGTTGCTTGCAAGAACATAATATTTATCCGCAAATGTGCCGAGGATAATCTGGTTTCTTTCAGTCATACGCCAGGTGTTGTTTTTAATATCCTCTATCTCCACCCATATATATTTGCTGTCCGATGCAAGTTTCGGCCCTTTTGTCTTGAGGGCTTCGATGTATGCGAGCATTTCATCCCTGTTGGTTCTGCCGTCATCGAGCTTTGGCAAAATCCGAAATTCCAGGACGCCTGCGCCTTTGAGCATTCTCTTGACATCTTCAGGCCCGTCAATCCTTCCTCTGGCCGGCCGATATTCCTCAAAGACCTTTACAAGGTTATCGATTCTTTCCGCCTTTGAAGGAAAATTGTCTTTGAACTGTTGAATTAGTTCGGCACGCTTGATGGATTTTACAAGCATTTCAAGGACTTCAACAAAGGCTTCGGTGCCGAGATTAAGGTCTTTGAGTCTTATCTCAGCCTGGCGGTACACTGCATTAAGGCCTGTTTCGGGTTTTGTAAGTTCATTGACTACTTGTCCCCATTGTCGATAAACTTCAAAGTATTGCTCAATCTGGCTGCGTTTCTGGTTTGTCTGTTCGGTATTTGCTTTTTTAGCATTCCTGTCATTGACGTCTGCGAGCAGCTGCTCAACGGTACTTTTCTGCTCGTTGGGGTCCATTTCGTCCCAGGCGGGCGCAATTGAGACCAGCATTTCTTTGTCTGTGCCGGCCTTTTCGAGCTTTTCAGCTATTGTATCAAGTTCAGCCTTAAAGGCGTCTCTTTTGTCCTGGGCCGCCTTTCTGGTATCATAAGTTGAAGCGAGCTGGTCGAGAATTTCTTTTCTTTCGTTGCTGTCGGCGGCAAATCCCGCAAAAATCCGGGCTCTTTCATTTGGTTCTTTGCTCAGTGTTCTTTTTATTACCGCAAGGTTGATATTATCCTTGGAGATTGCCTCCATCGCCTCGTCGTAAGCTTGTCTTTTTCTATGCGTGTCAGCACTTGCCAGCGGAACCTGGATTTCGATTCGGGTATCCCCCTGGGGACGCATGATGATGTTCTGAATATTGCCGGGGTCGATACGCTTTAACAGGATTGGCGAAAGACGCTGGGAAAGGTTGTCTATCTCGGCACCTTCAAGGCCGGTTGTATCGATTTCGTAGATAAGGCTCGTTCCGCCCGCAAGGTCAATACCGGGTTTTAATTTTTCATTGGGCGGATAAAGCTCGAAAGCGGCAAAGAGTACCAGGACAATTATCGCTGCAAGTCCGAAACGCACAAGATTTTTATCCATGTCGATTTCCTGAAAAAATTGCGTGTTATTATTTGTCGGCTCGACTGAGCTCGCCGAAGTCTGATTTAATTGTTTTTACCCACCGCAGGCGGATTTATTTTTGTTCCATAACCTTGCTGATGGCAGACGGCAGAACCTTTATTTTTGTGTTGTTTGATTCATCCACTTTAAGGATTATTTCATTGTCGCTGACTTCAAGGACGGTGCCTAATATGCCGCCGACGGTCTGGACCCTGTCGTTTTTCTTTAAGGACTTTATCATCTGCTGCTGTTGCTGCTGTCTCTTTCTGGGTCCTCTGAACATGACAAAGTACAGGACTACGAAAATCAGGACAATGAAAACCAGCTGCGTCCATTGGCCCTGAGGCTGTCTTCTGCCTGTAGTAGGAACGGTATTCGCATCGGCCTGCTGAACGGTGGTAGTTTTCTCATTTTGAGAAGAAATATCCTCCGCCTTGATAACCTCCGTACCATTTGGTTCGGCAGGCTGTGCCTCTGCCAGAATCCATCCATTTTCCATGATTACTCCTTTCTATATTCTATATATTCGTATCTTGTATTTCGTGAAGCGTATCTCGAATTTCGCTTCACGCTTCACGCTTCACGCTCTCGCATAAGCAGAACTCTGCAAGGCCTGCGCCGCCCAGCCAGCGAACGTGCCATTTTCTATATTCTCTCGTATTTTGTCCATTAAATTATGATAAAAAACAATATTATGCAGCGACAGCAGAATCGGCCCCAGCATCTCGCCGACATTGAAAAAGTGCCTTATGGCTGAGCGGGTATATGTTGTGCAGCACAGGCATCGGCAGGATGGGTCAATCGGCCTAAAATCGTCAGTATAAGCAGAGTTGCGCAATCTGATAGAACCGTCCTTTGTAAAGGCCAGGGCATTTCTGCCATTTCTGGTCGGCATTACACAGTCAAACATATCAACGCCAGCCTCGACGGCCTGGATAATGTCGGCAGGTGTGCCTACTCCCATCAGGTAACGGGGTTTGTCTTCCGGCAGCAGCGGGGCAGTAAAACGGACGGTTCGCAGCATCTGCTCCGTGCCTTCCCCAACGCTCAATCCCCCGATTGCATAGCCGGCAAAATCCATCTTGACAAGTTCCTTCGCACAATCCTGTCGTAGTTGCTGGTCGGTCTGTCCTTGTACGATTCCGAATAGTAACTGCTTACTGTTGGAATGTACATCTTTACAAATCTTTGCCCATTTTATCGTGCGCTCAACGGCTTTTTGTTGTTCTTTTGGTTCTGCATCAAAGGCGGGGCACTGGTCGAAGCACATTATTATATCAGCGCCGAGTTTGTTCTGTATTTCTGTGGCGCCTGCAGCGTCAAGTTTGATTTTCGTCCCGTCATAAGGACTGGCAAATTCGGTTCCGCTATCATCGGTAGAATTTATTGTGCTTAATGAAAATACCTGAAAGCCGCCGCTGTCGGTCAGGATAGGCCCATCCCAGGCCATAAATTTATGCAACCCGCCGCACTTTTCTATTGTCTCGACTCCCGGTTTTAGCATCAGGTGAAACGTATTGGCAAGGACTATCTGACTGCCGGCTTCGCGAAGCTGCTGCGGCATTGTCCCTTTGACAGCGCCTCTTGTGCCGACAGGCATAAAGACAGGCGTTTTAACAGTGCCGTGGGTAGTCTTTAGCAGACCTGTTCGTGGCCCCTCTGCTTCTTGCGAAGCAAGAGAGGGGCGGTCTTTTTTAATTATTTCAAAAACAGTCATATTATTTCACGTAACTATAAGCCAAAAAGGAGGTTTTGACAATTAGTGATTTTTAGCATATAGTAAATATTATCGGGGGTTTTGATTTCGGTTAATTTTGGAGTTTAAAATGGAAAAAATTTGTCAGATAGGGGTTATTGTTAAAGATATTGAGCAGAAGGTTAAACACTGGGCGCAAGTTTTAGATAGTCCCGTGCCTGATATTCATACTATTGAAGGATATGAAAAGACCGGCGCAGTTTATAAGGGCAACCCTACTTCGGCAAGAGCCAGGCAGGCCATATTTAATTTAGGAGATATTTCTATTGAACTTTTGGAGCCCACAAGCGGCCCAAGTGCATGGGATGATTTTGCAAAGACTAATGGGCAGGGTATTCACCATATTGCTTTTGTGGTGGAAAATACTGATAAAGAGCTTGAGGTTTGTCGCCGGGAAAATATGAATGTTTTACAGCAGGGCCATTGGCCGACAGGCAGATACACTTATATAGATACATTCAAAAAATTGGGTGCAGCTATAGAACTGCTGGAATTTTACCCTAAAGCCGAATAATGCCTTTAATGCCTGTTTTAGCGTAAGTATAAGCCCCAAAATGGTTTTTGGCAGGCAATAACAGATATTCCCAGTGTTTTACTGTTACTTTTTGACAAATTATATTTTTGGCATATAATGCTGCTTGTTCTGAATATTAATACTGTCTTTTTAATATCAGGAGAGGGCTATGAGAAGGTTGATACCGGTGAAGAATGGGAAGAATTACATTTCTAAAATAGGCGGCTGTTCCCTGGTTGTCATTTCAATACTGGCCTTATGTTTTATTGGCGGTTGTGTCACAGAAGCGACGCCGCAGCAGATTGCCGTTGCAAAACAGCAGAATGTCTTGCTTGGCGAAGGTTTCTCGTCCGCTGTTTACCCTGTCAGTCTCCAGCAGGCCATGGATGCGGTGGCTCCGGTTGGAGCGGCGCATAATGCGGTTTGCGACAGGGAATATGTTTTTGTTACGACTGGCGGCAAACAGAAGGGGCGGTGGATAGAAAAACGGCATGGTATGCCGCCGCTGGAATCCTGCCAGACCATAACGGCTTATACCGGCCGATGGCGTCTTGAAGAAGGAAGCCGGTATAAATACTACGATGTTACTATTACGCCTTTTGCCCTGAAAGGACAGCCTGAAAACTCCGCGGTAAAAGTTGTAATAGACCCGGTGCTGACAATCCGGTGCACTTCACCGGATTACGATATGTATATTTCATTGAATCAGACGTTTGAAGAGACGCTGAAGGTCAAGTGTTTGCCAGTCCAGTAAGGTAAAACACAACGCGGAAGGAAGAAATTAGAAATAATTTTATTTCCCGTTAATACAGGATTTTAATTCTGCTGCCGGGATAATAGAAGTTCAATATTTCCTGAGCGGTTTTGCCGTCTCTTGCCATTTGTCTCGCCCCATACTGGCACAGGCCGACTCCGTGGCCAAAGCCTCTGCCGGCCACAAACAGAAATTCATCATTCAAACCTATTATAGTACAGCTTGCACTTTGAATTTTTAGCCCTGTAGAATCGATGGCCAATCTGAGGTCTTCTGCACGAAGATATGCTGTTTTGGGGGGAGCCTGCGGCAAGTTCGGTTCGTTAATCTCACGGCCCGAAACTTTTGGGGTTTGCCTGGCCGAGCCGGTCAATTTTACACTGACAATTCTTTTGAAATTGTTGTTGTAGATATTTTCTTTTGCAGGTTCTATTTTTTCTATCGTGACCAAATCCTTTAAGCTTGGGTATCTATCGATGATTTTTTCAGTTGCGTATTTTTTATTGAAGGTCGCCATCGGCCAGTGGAAAAGGTCCGGTTTTGTAATTTGCCGACAATACGGGCAGTCCACGCCTTTAAGCGGAGGGGCGCTTTCGCCGAAGACGTCCTGGGCGTTTTCCGTATGGCCGCCGCAGACAGAACTGTAATATGCGGGAAATTGTTCGCAGGTGCCTGATTCTTCTTCGCAGCACAGTATCATACCGGCTGTGGCGTTGACAGCGTTGGTTGTTCGTACTGTTTCGGCAACTACTCCTTTATAGACCTGGTTTGCCTGTGTTGCTTTGATGTCCCATCGCCGGTTTTTACCGAATCTTGATTTTATGTAAAGACAGTAGGTTCTCGCTGCGATGGCCTGGGCCTTTAAGGCCTCGGTTTCCCAGTAGCCGGGCATCTCGGCTGATATAACTCCTGCAAGATATGTTTCAAGCGGAACGTTATTTATGACCATCATACTGTTGCCGTCGTCGTTTATTATAAATTCAAGGCTGCCCCTGTAGGACTGGTTGTTGATTCTAAACGGCGAAGGACTCTGTGGTTCTATTATAAGGCGTTTTGTTTTAAAAAGCTGCGGGCCTATTTTTATGCCGTCTGTTTGAATCGCTGCGTTGATTGTTTCGTCTGTCTTTTGTGCGGGAAAAACTTCGGTAGTATCAACACAGATAAGTTTGTATGGAGAATCGACCATAAAGGATGCGGCAGAGATTTTATCGTCGAGCAATACCCTGATGACGTATTGGCCAATGTTTTGGCCTGTGGCGGCATCCGCCGGGGACTGTTCGCTCGCATCGCAGCCTGTCAGAAAGATAAGTGAAAGCCCTGCGACAAACAGAAAATTCCGGAGGGTTTTAGTCTGTACCACCATGGCTGAGGTTTAGTCGAGTTTCCGCAGATTCAGTCCGAGTTTTTCGAGAATTTGTTTTATTTCTGTCAGGCTTGTAACGCCGAAATTCTTGACGCCGAGCAGCTCGTCTTCCGTTTTTAAAATCAGTTCGCCGATGGTTCTGATATTCAGATGGTTAAGGCATTTTCTTGCCCGCACCGACATCTCGGAATCGGCCAGAGACTTATTAAGCAGTTCGGGGTCGATGTCAGATTCGGTTTCTTGTACCTCCTGTATGACCGGCAGCAGAGTTTTGCCTTCGATTGCCATGCCGAGCCGCAGACCCCTTGATTCGAGCATGCCCTTGATTTCGTTAAGCGATGTTTCGCCGAAATTTTTATAACCGAGCAGCTCGAGCTCTGTAATCCTCAGCAGGTCGCCGATGGTATTGATGTTCATTTTTCTAAGACAGTTTCTGCTCCTTACTGAAAGTTCAAAATCGGAAATCGGCGTCTCGAGAGTCCTGTTTCGCAGGTTCTTTGTTTTCTCGATTTCCTCGTCATATAGCATGGTCTTGGAGCTTTCGATGTCCTTTTTGAAAAGGGTTGCCCTCTGATTGTTCGGATGAAATTTAAGGACCTGCTCAACGCATTTAAAAGCCTTGTCATATTCGCCGCCGTCTTCATAAAGAACGGCCAGATTAAGCAGTGCGCCGACGTAAACGGTGCCGCTGTTGATGAGCTGTTTGTAGTAGTCGATTGCCGCCTGCTCATCGCCTCTGATGTCGAGCAGGAATGCAAGGTGGAACAGGGCCTTTGAAAACAGCGGGTCAATCTCAACTGCCGTCTGGTAGTTTTCAATAGCCCCGTCGTAGTCTCCCTGCCTCTGGAGGCAGCGGCCGAGAGTATAGTGATACAGAGCGCTTACATTCTGGTAGTTTTCACAGGCCGCCAGAGCTTTTGCAGCACTGGCGAAGTCAGTTTTGAGGCGATATACGCCGGCCTTTGCACAGTTAACCTGCAGTGCATCGACTCCTGCCTTTGCGGCTCTGTCAATCGCTTCGATAGCCTTATCGTATTGGCTTGTCTTCCGCAGGCAGAAAGCCAGTTCGAGATGCTTTTCTTTGCTGTCATCAGCCTTTTCAAGCGTTTCGATTGCCTGCTGATATCTGCCGAGCACCGTAAGGGCGGCGCCCAGAGCGAGGTAGTTTTTTCTGCGGGGCTTTGACAGTTCCTGTTCGGTTTTCTCGGTAAATGCAATTTTATTTCGCTCGCTCGAGTTTACATACTCGGCCACCGATAAAATCTCGTCGAATGTAACGGTTTCAGCGCTGAACAGGTCAATTTGCGGTTGCTTTATCGCTACCATAGTCTTTTGCTCCTAATGCAAACGTTTAATAGTTTAAAGTTTGAGATTTTGTTTTTTACAGGATACGCAGAACGCAGCATTATATCGCATAATAGAGGATTTGCAACAGGAATTTAATCCGCCTGAGTTTACCCGCCGTAGGCGGGGCGGATTAAGCTTCGCCTTTGTCCGGTCTTGCGGGCGAAATTTGATGCAAAACGGCGGTAAATCTGCTATCCTGTTGGCAAAATGTCAAAGTTATACACAAGGGATTGTTCGTGGACAGGTTAAAACAGCTTTGTCTTTTAACCGGTATAGTATTGCTGATGGTTTTAGCAGTGCTTTGTATTATCGGCTCTGTAATGGGTGCAGACTGGTCGAGATGGTTTTTTAATACTTTGCCCGGCGGCGGGCTTTGGGTTTGCCTTGGCCTATTAATTATTGCCGGCCTGTCGCAATTTAAGGAAATTTATAAAGCGAAATGGCCGCTCGCAATTTATTTAGGTGCTTTGTTGGTTCTTGCAGCAGGCATCGGCAATTGCGGCGCAAAAAGCGAATTGAGTATTGTCTTTACAGGTTTTGCTTTGAGTTGCATAGGTCTTTTCGGTCTTCTTTGGACCAGACCCGATAGAGTCGATGTTATAATAGCGATTCTGCTGCTCTTGGCGATAGTGTTTATTTCCTGCTCTCGTATAATATCTGTGCCGTCGCACAGGCTTAACAGTGTTTTTTTTGTGCCGCATGTCTTTGCATATTTTCTTTCTTATGTATTTTTGGCTAAGGCAGCCTTTTTCGCAGTGAAACATTTGTTCGATAGAATGCCGGAAACTGAAAAAAAATCATATAGATTTGTTAGTATGGCTTTTCCGCTTTTGACGGCAGGATTGATGCTTGGCAGCGTCTGGGCGGCCTTTGCCTGGGGCGACTGGTGGAGCTGGGACTCGAAAGAGATGTTTTCGCTGGCAGTCTGGCTTGTTTTCGCTGCTTTTCTGCATTTCAGATATCTGTGCGGACAGAGATTTTTGAAATTGAACAGCTTATGGATTATAACGGGTTTTGTATTGATTATTCTTGGTCTTTCGCTGGTAAATTTCTCGAAAATTTTCGCGGGCCTTCATAATTATGCTGCTTGAGGCCGATTTGTTATGAATCTGTTTTGTCAGAGCGTTGATTTTAAAAATTGCTCCACTGGTGCAGGAGAAAAACTGATGCTCGATTCGCAGCAGCAGAGGCTTTTTCTTCGCTTCTGTCACACCCGTCCCCAAATAAGCGATTCTCTCGTGCTTAATACCTGCAACAGACTGGAATTTTATCTTTATGCAAAAAAAACTTTCGATGTTTCCGTCTTCGTCAGTGATTTTCTAAAGGACAAAAAATCCGACGCCCTGAATTGCTGGAATAAATATAAGCAGATTTTCAGCGGTCTTGATGCCGCGAGGCACTTGTTCAGCGTTGCTGCCGGGATTGAATCGCAGATTATCGGCGAAAACGAGATTTTAGCTCAGCTGAAGTCTGCCTATAGTTTCGCGCTGCGTTGTAATACCGTAAAATTTATGTTTCATCGTCTTCTGCACAGTGCCTTTCGAGCGGCAAAGGCTGTAAGGACTCATACAGATATAAATACCGGTGCGCTTTCCATTGCACAGGCTGCTGTGGAGCTTGCAGCGGATAATTTTGCTGTTGGCAAAGCAATAGTTGTAATAGTTGGTTCCGGGACTAATGCTGAGCTTGTTTTGAAGCATGTGATTAAAAAGAAAGTTCAGAATATTACTATTGCTGCGAGAAACAAGATTGCTGGCGAGCAGTTGATTAAAAGGGCAGGTTTGGGCCGGTATGAGCCTTTGAGTAAATTAAATAGCTGCCTTTCCGATGCGGATATTGTCTTTGCGGCTACCGCTGCAGGCAAGCCTTTGATAACAGCAGCTAAACTTCAAAAACGGGTTAAACCTTTGATTTTGATTGACCTTTCTGTGCCGCGAAATATTGAGCCGCAGGCCGGAAAGATTGATAAAGTAAAACTTTTCGACATCGACAGTTTGAATAAAATCATCAATGAAAATAATCTTAAACGCCAGACCGAGCTTCCAAAGGCAAAAGCAATTATAGATGAACATATGCAGACTTTTTCACAATGGCTTGAAGGCCTTGAGGTTGTGCCGATGATTAAAAGACTTCAGGAAAGTTTTATTTCATTGGCAAGAGCCGAGGCAAAAAAATATGCACCAGATTTTGCCGAGTCTGAAAAACTTGCAGAAGATATCGCAAGAAAAATTCTTCACGAACCGGTGAGTTTCTTAAAAAACGGCGGCGGCGAACAAAAAGACGACTGGCTCGATGATGAAAAAATCAGGGCGACAGGGCTGATTGAAAAGATATTTTTGAACAAAAAGGCTTACAGATGAAAACTCTCCGCATAGCGGCACGGTCAAGTGCGCTTGCAATTATCCAGACGCAGATTGTTGTCGAAGCTCTGAAAAAACATAAGTCTGATGTCAGTTTTGAAATTGTTGAGATAAAAAGCAAAGGCGATATTGATAGAAAAAAAACCCTGTGGAAATTGTCAGAGACAGGTTTTTTCACCACTGCGGTGGAAGATGCTCTGCGCGACAATATTGCCGATATTGCAGTTCATAGCTACAAGGATTTGCCGATTGCAGGTTCACCCGGCCTTGTCACCGCAGCGGTTCTGGACAGGAGATTCTGCCAGGATTGTCTGGTCTGCCGTAAAAAAATAAATTCGCTGAAGGATTTGCCAAAAGGTTCTAAAATCGGAACGTCCAGCCTTCGCAGGAAGGCGCAGCTTTTACGAGCCAGGCCCGATTTGAAATGCGATTCCGTAAGAGGCAATGTGCCTGCGAGGATAAGTATGGTTGAAAAAGGCGCCTGCGACGGCGTTATTCTTGGATATGCGGGTGTGGAGAGGCTGGGCTTGATTAAAAAAGTTTCGCTTTGTTTTGAGCCGACGGAGTTCATACCGGCACCGGCTCAGGGAGCAATAGCGGTGCAGGTGCGGCAGGGCGATACGGAGATTAAAAAATTACTTGCTGCAATTGACGATAAAATCTCGCGAATTACCGCCGATACGGAAAGACTCGTGCTGCATAAAATAAAAGCGGGCTGTCACGCTCCGGCAGGTGTGTTTGCTAAAATAGTCGGCAGTGATATTATAATTTATGCCTTTGTTTCCAGTGAAGATGGAACTGAATTTATCAATCGCCGGTTGCAGGGGCCGGTTGAATCTGCACAAAAGATTGCGCAGAATCTGGCAAAAGAGCTCCTGCTGGCCGGTGTTTCGGAGATATTGAAGAATGAATAAAAAGTCAAAAGTTTACCCTCCCACCTTTTCAGAAAGCCGCAGGTGTAACCCGTGGATGAACGGTCAGACAACTTCGCAGAGCGCCAAATCGCCAAAGGCCGCTTGTAAAGGTGGGAGGGTTTATATAGTCGGTGCAGGCCCCGGCAGTGCTCAGCTTATCAGCGTAAGAGGCTTGCAGATTCTCCAGCAGGCCGATTGTGTTATTTATGACAGACTAATTGGCAAAGAACTTTTGAATTTTGTCCCCCAAAAGGCAGAGCTTGTATATGCGGGAAAAGACCACACGGGACATCCCCCGAAACAGGAAGAGATAAACCGGCTGATTGTTGAAAAGGCTCGTACCTGTAAAACGGTTGTAAGACTCAAGGGCGGCGATGCGATGATTTTTGGCCGGGCCACTGAGGAGCTAAAATGCCTTACTTGTAACAAAATAGATTTTGAGATTGTCCCGGGCATCACGGCAGCTTCGGCTGCCGCAGCTTACGCCGGTGTTGTTCTTACAGACAGAAGCACAGCCTCAGCCGTAACTTATGTCAGAGGACAGACCGCCGAAGGCAAAGACGTTGAGGACATTGACTTTGACAGCCTTGTGAAACTCAATGGCACGATTGTTTTTTATATGGCTGTAAAGAATATCAGCAAAATCTGCCGGAGATTGATTGGGTCAGGCCTTGCAGCCGATACCGGTGCTGTCGTTGTGGCGGATGCCTCGCTGCCAAGCCAGAAAATAGTCAAAGGCACTGTTTCAGATATTGCCGGAAAATGCGCTCAAAAAAATATTGAGCCGCCGGCAGTGATGATAATCGGAAAATTTTGTTTTAGCTGGCTTGAAAATCTGCCTTTGTTTGACAGAAAGGTTCTTATAACCCGCGATAAAGAAGGTAATGCTGATTTTGCCTGCAAACTCGCCTTAAGGGGAGCACAAGTAGTTGATTATCCGGCCTTTAAGATAGAAGATTTGACGGATAGCGGAGAATTTAAAGAAATTTTTAAGCAGCTTGCGGATTTTGACTGGGTCTTTTTCACGAGCGCCACAGGCGTAAGATTGTTTTTTGAGTCGGCAGGAAAATTAAATAAAGATGCTCGAATTCTTGCCGGCATAAAGGTTGCCTGTATTGGTGCGCAGACTGCACAATCTCTTGAGGATTTCGGGATAAAGGCCGATTTTATGCCGATTGTTTTCACGTCCGACGAACTTGCAGATGGTTTCATAAAAGAACGGAATCCTGCCGGCAAAAAGATACTTCTCCTGCGCTCTGCCCTTGCAACTTCAGAATTGGCTGAAAAACTCCGGGGCAGCGGAGCCAGGGTCAGACAATTCTCTCTTTACACTGCCCAAAAGGTGAAAAATGATTTAACAGCGATTGCCGAACAATTAAAAACAGGTGCAATAGACTGGATTACCTTTGCCAGTAGTTTTGCCGTCGAATATTTTTTTGCGGACTTCAGTTCACAGCAGATAGATAAAAAAATAAAAATAGCCTCAATCGGCCCGACAACAAGCCGGACTATAAGAAAATATGGACTCGAACCTGCTGTTGAAGCGAGACAGCATACTATCGATGGCCTGATTGAAGCAATGGAAGGTATGATAGCCGCCAAGACACCAGGACACGAAGAAAAAAAGCTATAAGTTATTGATTAAAAAGAACTCAAAACTACACTTTGTGTCTTCGTCCTCCGTAAGGAGTCCATAGGACTTGGGACTCCTAATGGAGTGCCTTTGTGGCTAAAAATTATGATTAGTATTTCAAGATTATATTGCGGAATAGAAAATTCATCGGACAAGTTCCGTTACCGCTCTGTCAACAAATCAGGGCCGATTTTCGTCTATAACTGCACCGATAAGTGTAATCAGAATTGCCTGCATTGTTATAGCAAAACCGGGTTGACCGGCAAAGAGCTTGATACATCGCAGGCCAAAGAACTTTTAAAACAGCTTGTCTGTATTAAATGTCCTGTGGTTCTTTTCAGCGGAGGAGAACCTCTTGAAAGGGACGATATTTTCCAGCTTCTCGATTTTTCGCACCGCCTCGGCCTGCGCACGGTTGTTTCAACGAATGGCTGTTTAATAAATTCTAAAATTGCAAAAAAGCTTACCGATACAGGCGTAAGCTATGTTGGTATTTCAATTGACGGCACAGAGGAAACACACGACAAATTTCGCGGCGTCAAAGGCAGTTTCACAGCAGCAGTAAATGCCGTTAATTTTTGCAAAGATGCAAATCTGAAAATCGGCCTGCGCTTTACAATAACGAATATGAATTTTAACCAGATTCGTGATATATTTTCTCTTGCTGCAAAATTGAATGTCGAAAGAATTTGTTTTTATCATCTCATTGCAGCAGGTCAGGCGGCAAAAAATAATCTTAAATGCACTGATGAGCAGATTAGGCAAGCCCTGAATGATATTTGCGATTGTGCAAAAAAGTATTCTGCAAAAGGCATAACCGAGGTTCTTACTGTCGGTAATCACGCGGATGGTCCATTTATTTTAAATCGCTTAAAGCAGGAAAATTCGCTGCTTTATCAAAAAAGTTTAAATTTGCTCCAAAAATTCGGCGGCAATAAAATCGGTGTTAAACTTTTTGCAATCGACCCGGCTGGTTCAGTCCACCCCGACCAGTTCTGGCAAAATTACTCATTGGGCAATATTACAGAACAAAACCTTGAAAGTATTCTGAACAATTCTCTAAATATATTTAAAGATAAGACTCTTTTTGCACCGAACAGGTGCAAAAAATGTCGCTGGCTCAATCTCTGCGGCACAAATGCAAGATTTTGCTCTCTGTGTCATTCCCGCGAAAGCGGGAATCCAAAATCAGACTTGTCCGCCAAAGCTTTAGCGAAGGCGGAATGGTTTTTGGAGCCGCAGTGTTATATTTAGCCCGCCGTTTCACGGTGGGTTCGGTTCTCTCTTATTCCCTCCTGAATTTTTTACAATATTCTTTAACACGGTCGGTCTTGAAATCGCATGTGTCTGGTGTGCAGATATGCTTATAGCCGCATGAATAGAGAGCTATAGGACAAAGCACTTCTGCTTTCTGATGGCATGTCTTACTGATTCCTGCACCAAAGAGGCATACATCACACATAACACGTTCACACATGCGAGGCACAAAATCAAAGGATACATCTAATTGTTCAGGATAGAATTGTAGCAAAGACGATTTGCAGAGTATATTATAGATTTCACGGATGATGAGCGGCATGTCCCAGGATTTTGGTTCATTTTCGAGATAAGGTTTGAAAAGTCCTTCGCGAAATACCTCGGCGTTATTCCATACGTCTCCCGGCAACTCGAGAACATTAAGAGCGGATTGCAATGCTGGATTTGATCTACTCCACATTTCGCAATTTCTTGCATTTACTTCATTCAAAGCGGACACAAACACTTCGTTGAATTCCGGGCTTTTGAGATAATCTCGCAGAGAACACCAGAGACGTTTGCGTCCAAAGAGATGTTCTTTGAAACTGCCATCGAGATTAAACTCTGATATTGTTGTCGATTCGATTTCCATACGGTTGGAAAAGTCCGATGCTGATACCGCACCACCTGCTGAATATGTCATCTTGTCCAACGCACAAGCTACTCTCCGAATACTTTTTGCAATATCAGGTTCGTTTCCGACGGCGTTGTTTATAAATCTGGCCAAACTTCGGCCACTTATCTTGTCCAGCACGAGTAATGTTCGGTAAATGAGAACAGCGTCCTCTGGCATATATCGAGAAGCGAATCGGACTGTCTTTCCATTGATACCATAACTGGAACTGGCAAGCCTATTGTTGGGTCTAACGCAAGGACATTCAAGATGAACCGATTTATCCTGCTTAATGTAAATGTATCTATACACAATGTCATGCACCGGTGTATTAGGGTTTGACTTAAATGCTCGAACAAGATGAGAGATAACATATCCGCCAATGTCCCATATACGTTGGAATGGCATCTGGCGGTCCATAATGTAAGTAAGATAGTGCGTGAGAAGTTTCTCATCAGCACTGAGGTCATTTTGGCAATAGTTGATCGAATTGTAGTTCGTAGATGTGTTCCATCGAATTCCATCAAGTTTGGCGAACGCCTCCAATATGTTCTTCATTTTTTCTGGTTCTTTGATTTGAAGAGTCAACATATTATTCTTTCTCTTTGGTATTATGTTTATCTGAATATAGATAAGTTGATGTTTTTTGTCAATTTATATATGTTAATTTGTCGCTTTAAAGCGACAATATTTATAAGTATAATGCCTTTTTATGAGCGGCAAGAATAAAACTAACAACCAGCGACTAACGACTAACGATTTTTCAGTTCGAATGCGAAGGCTTAGAAAAAGCGATTCGATGCGAAGGCTCGTAAGAGGCGTTAATCTCTCTGTCGATAATCTCGTCTATCCTTTGTTTGTCTGTCCGGGCAGTCGCAGACGCTCCATAGCTTTAGCGACGGAGCGGGGAGTAAAAAAGCCGATTGAGTCAATGACAAATTGTTTCCATTTTTCGCCGGATACAGTTACAGATGAGGCAAAAGAAGTTTTCGAACTTGGAATACCTGCCGTTCTGCTTTTTGGTCTGCCGGAGAAGAAAAATGATAAGGGTTCTGAATCATATAATGATAACGGCACAGTTCAGCAGGCAGTAAGAAACATTAAAAAAGCTGTGCCGGATTTATTAGTTATTACGGATGTTTGCCTGTGTGCCTATACCGACCACGGCCATTGCGGCATAATAAAAGATGGCAAAATTGATAACGATTCGACTTGTGAATTACTTGCAAAGGTTGCCATTTCCCACGCAAAGGCAGGAACTGATATGGTCGCGCCATCGGATATGATGGATGGCAGAGTAGGAGTTATAAGAAAAACTCTCGACGAGAATAACTTTATTGATACTGCGATTATGTCTTACTCTGCAAAATACACCTCTGCATTTTACGGCCCGTTCAGGGATGCAGCCGATTCTGCCCCTGCCTTTGGCGACAGAAAAACTTATCAGATGGACCCTGCCGCACCAGCCGGACAGGCGATGAGAGAAATTGAGGCCGATATAGCAGAAGGCGCAGATATTGTGATGATTAAACCTGCCTTATGTTTCCTTGATATTATCCATCAGGCAAAACAGAGATTCGACGTTCCCATTGCTGCATATCAGGTTAGCGGCGAATATATGATGATAAATACCGCTGCCAAGCAAGGAGTTTTCGACAGGCAATCTGCCATTATAGAAACCTTATATGCTATTAAAAGAGCCGGTGCTGATATTATTATTACGTATTTTGCAAAAGAATTTGCTAAATGGATTCAGCGGTAAAAAAGCCTCGTATTGTAGCTTTTGAAGTTACACACAGATGTAAAATGAATTGTCTGCACTGCCGGGCCTCTGCCGATGCGGACTTTCAGAATGACCTTTCAACTGACCAGTGCAAAAAAATTATAAAATCTATCGCTGACTACAACAGATGTGTTTTGATTTTTACAGGCGGAGAACCATTTGAAAGAGCCGATTTATTTGAATTGATTAGTTTTGCAAATTCCTGCGGATTAGCTGTTTCGCTCGCCACCTGCGGCTATAATTTTGACGAAACTAAAGCCCAGAAGCTCAAAAAAGCAGGAGTCTTGACGATTTCTTTTTCACTCGATTCTGACAATGCCAAAGTTCACGATAATTTCAGGCAAACTTCCGGTGCGTTTGAAAAAACGCTCGATGCCATTAGGATAGCAAAAAAAGCAGGGCTGAAATTTCAGATTAACACAACAGTTACAAAACTCAATGCTGACAAATTGCCGGCCATTGCTAAACTGGCTGAAAGTTTAGGCGCTTATTGCTTTAATCCCTTTATGCTTGTCCCTGCAGGCAGAGGCAGGGAACTTTCTGATATTGCTTTAACCGGCAAAGAATATGAAAAGGTTTTGCGTACCGTTGCCCAATTAAAAGCTGACAGCAAAATCGAAATTCGTTTTACCTGTGCCCCCCGATTTGCGCCGGTTTTTAAAGAGCTTTTCGCTCAATCGAAGAAAAAAGCCTTCTCGCCCGCCGTAGCTTTAGCGAAGGCGGGTGGTTGTCTTGCCGCACAGGGTTTTGCGTTTATCAGCTACGCTGGCGACGTTCAGACCTGTGGCTTTTTGAAAGTTTCTGCAGGCAATTTATTAGAAACAGGCGATTTTGGCTCTATCTGGGAAAAGTCGGACTTTTTAAATGCAATCCGACAAAAGAAATTCAGCGGCAAATGTGGCAGATGCAATTATGTAAATATTTGCGGCGGATGCAGAGCAAGAGCATTTGCACAAACGGGTGATTATCTTGCGAGTGACCCGCTGTGCTCTTATGCGGACTCGGTCAGCACGGTTGTTGCGGCTCATATAGAAGAAGATAAACTTTCTGCTGTTGCAGATGCTGTAAATTCTCTCCCCGCTGTTTCTCATAATTATTTGAGAAATCACTATTACAATCTGTGGTTTACTTTAAAAGCGTCGGATTTCAGCCAAATAGACAGGACTATTGAAGAGCTTTCGAAAAAATTCAAAACTGACTTTTTCTCCTTCCCGGCAGCCAAACGCCACAAATTGGATACTTCCGCCATCCAGCACCATGTCCCGGGAGGCGGATTTAATGCCTTGTTCTGCTGCAAGGCTGATGGAGATATTCTGGAATCAGCGGCGAAGTTCCTGAGTGATTTACCGCAGACAAGTCACTGTTTCCAGCGAAAGACGCTGCCGCACTGGCCGTATAATCTTTACGTGATGCTGCACGAGCAAAATTCTGAACGGCTTGAAAAAATTGTCAATTGTTTCATCAAAGGATTTGGTATCGAGCAATTTCAGATTCTGCCGACAGTGAAATCTTTGAAAAACTCCTGAAGTTTATCCCCACACCTTTACAGAAGGCCACGGCTGTAAAGCCGTGGATGAATGCTTCTCGCGCAAGCGAGAGACTGGTAAATCCACACCTATAAAGGTGTGAGGGCTTATTTTTTCTTATAGACTTTTTCGGGGTCGTAAACTTTTTCTGCAATAAATTCAAGCTCTTTTGGATTGTCTTTTTTCACTGCCCTGTAAAAGCAGCTCTTGTACCCGGCGTGGCACTGGCCGGCGTCAACCTCAACTTTTAAAATCAAACAGTCCTGGTCGCAGTCAACAAGGATTTGTTTGACCTTTTGGATATGGCCGCTTTCTTCGCCTTTTTTCCAGAGCTTCTTTCGGTTTCTGCTGTAAAAGACCGCATTGCCGGTTTTTATTGTCTGCTCCAGAGCCTCTTTGTTCATAAGTGCGACCATAAGAACCTCACCGGTCTTTGCGTCCTGTGATATTGCGGTTATAAGGCCG
>Ga0315291_10000614_pt1 | contig 47186 bp, 34 predicted proteins | sample YL17G12_20_MG_FD_203070 | JGI IMG/M metagenome (GOLD analysis project Ga0315291, IMG submission 203070) | Sediment microbial communities from Yellowstone Lake, YNP, Wyoming, USA - YL17G12_20 | ecosystem: Environmental > Aquatic > Freshwater > Lake > Sediment | place: USA: Wyoming | collected...
CTAACTAAAGATTGCAGTGACCAGTTTATCATTAAATTCGTTCTAGTCTCTATCATAATCTTAACTCCTTTTTACTTTTCTAACCTCTATTTCCATTACAATTTTGCAGACATTTTAACACATAACTATGATTTCTGGAGCCAGTCCCCATGCTACCCTCCAAGCTAATCCCCAGGCTAACCCTTAGGCTACTATCTAAGCTACCCCTTAGTCTATCCTCTATGCTACCTCCCAACCCACCCCGTATGCTACCTATTAGGCTACTCCTGAGTCTAAACCCTAAGCTACCCGGTAGGCTACTACTGAGGCTAGTCCGGAGGCTACCCCCTCTACCGCTCCCTATACCGTATGGGGGATAGCCTGAGACTAGGGTGGGGCTAGCCCATACTAATTGTATATTGACATCTCACACCTACTACATATAGTAGTTTGCCATTTAACTTATTTAACTATAAGAAGTTAATAAAATTACCGATAAGATACGAAAAATCAATCGGATATTTAGAAACCCCTTATTTTACAAAGTTTTTAAACAAGGCAGTGCCAAGTGACTGGTGTAGAGGAACTGGCAGGAAAGATAAAAGAAACGGAATGTGCCAATAATAGAACAGCCCACTGGCATCTTGCGTTAAGCTTAAAGCGTAAAGCGTTATTCCCCTCCTCCTACTCTCCCCGTATTCATCAAATCATGTCGAAACTTTGGCCATGGAGTATTGGCAAGTGTTCCAGAACCTTGAATTGCACGGAGACAATATCCTCCTCCTATGTAAACCGTGCCGTCAGAGCCAATTGTTGGCGAAGTATTACCCAGTGCTGATATTTGGCTACGCCATTCCACATTTCCCTCAGGATTTAAAGCAATTAAATAAGAAAAAGGAAAATCAGGGATAGAAGGTTCAAACTCTTTTGCTCCAAGATAGATTGAACCACCAGAATCAATCGTTGGTGAACTTTGAATACCTCCACTTGTTTTATATTGCCATTTTAAGGTACCATCAGAATTTAATGCATAGAAACAAGAATCATTCGACCCAAAGTAAATTGTGCCATTAAAACCAATGACTGGAGAAGATTCTATAATATGCGCAGCGGGGAAGCGCCATTTAAATGTGCCATTGGGATTCAACGCATAAAGATAATAGCCATCTGTGGCGTCTGCCCCAAAATAAATTGTACCATCAGAATCGATCGCCGGGGAAGAAAATATATAGCCAGTTTGATACTTCCACTTTAAAGTGCCCTCCGTATTTAAAGCACCAAAATAATCGAAAGACCCATAATAAATTGTGTTATCTGAACCTATTGCTGGCGAAGAAAAAATGCCCTCTGTTTGATAGCGCCATTTTAAAAATCCCTGATGATTTATAGCATAGAGATAACCATCCTCAGACCCAATATAAATTGTACTATCAGAACCTATCGCAGGTGATGTAAATATCCGATCGCCAGTTTGTAATCTCCATTTCAAAGTGCCATTGGGATTTATAGCATAGACACAAGAATCGGCTGACCCGAAACAAATAATTCCGTCAGGGTCAATTGCTGGTGCCTCCGACACAAACCCGTGGGTTTTGTATACCCATTTTAAAGTGCCATTGGTTTTTATAGCATAGAGACATGAGTCATCTGAACCAAAATAAATTGTTCCATCAGCACCGATCGCCGGTGAAGAACGTACATAATCGCCAGTCCAGTATTGCCATTTCAATTCGCCTTCAGCAAATCCCGACTTCTTTTTACAACTTATAAAAAGTAGGGTTACCACCAAGATTAATAAGATAGATTTTGTTACAATATGTTTCCGTTTCATCCAAGCCTCCTTTCAATCATTATTACCTCAATAAGCTTCCTTTATTAATTAATTACAATTTTCTTTCTTATTTGCTTGCCGTCAAACGAAAGGATAAGGAAATATAAACCCGAAGAAATTTTGGTCTTCTTTTCACTTGTCGCATTCCAGACGAGTTTATGTGAGCCTGAAGGTAAATTTTGTTCGGATATTTTCTTAACCAACTTTCCTGTGATGTCATAGATTTTAATGCCTACTTTGGCTGGTGCTGCCAAAGAGAAATTTATCGGCACATCACCAAGGTTGACGGTAGGAATGAATAATCGAGTCAGAACATTAAAAGTAACTTCTCCTGCCCCAACCCCGGTTTCGATTCGTTCTAATAAGATTTCCCAGTTACCATCCCAATAATCCTGCCAGACAAGAAGTATTTTATCATTTAAGATTGTCACTCTTGGATGACAGGAAAAGGCATCGTTGGCAGTTATTCTCTGTTCCGGCAACCAGGTGATTCCGCGGTCATTACTTTTGCATAAATAGATTTCGGAATTGCCATCCCGATAATCCGTCCAAACCACAACCAGTGTGTCAGCCTTGTTTGCGATATGGGGTTGCCAGGCTCCAGCCGCGCTATTGGTCAAGCGGAATGTATCCCATACCGCAGTTGCCGGATTGCGCCGTCCATACATAATCTGCCAGGCTCCACCAGTATTGGGTTTTCTTGCCCAGACTAAATGGACTATTGCTGAGTCATCAACGACTAATTCTGCATCATAATCATATTGAGGGTCGGTTGTCGGGTCATCCACAACCCAGGTTGTGTTCCAGGAATCGCCATTAGCTGAGCGACAATAGGCGATATTCCAGTTTTCATTCTGAAAGGCGGTCGCGGCAATATGATAATTAGTTCCGTCATCCTGTAATGATATATGAACATTATTGCCCGCTTTTACTTTGATTGGAACCGTCCGCCAGGTATCGTTTGCGCTGCGTAAATTGAAATGAATACCGTTGCCTGGGACTTGAGTGCCGAAATGACCGCAGGCATACCAGGCAACACTGACCCGACCATTCTTGACGGTGATTGGCGCATAATAGGAACCCATATTGGAATCGAGCAGCGAAATCGTGTTCCAGCTTGAACCTTCATCCCCACTGGTGGCAATCCAGGGATACCAGAGAAAAGTCGTGTCCATTCGACCGGTCGGCAGGGAATCGATATAGTTAGCATGCTTGCCATAACCCATCGCACAAACTGCCAGACTATCATCCGCACTAATCCGAGCATACCACATAACACTCTCGGCTTCCGGATAATCGAAGAATGGTTGAGCCGGCAGCCAGTTTATTCCGCCATCAGTCGATTTTCGAAATAGCACCGACCATTTACCCGAAGAATTATCCGACCAGACACAGTAAAGATTGCCATTTCGGTCACAAGCAATGTCCGGGTCGCGCGAGAAACCGGAATTATTACTGAGATTGGTGAATAATTTTATTGCCGGTTCGGATGGTGAAATTATTGGTTTGGGTTGAAAATCATCAGCCAAAATCTCAGTCATAACTTTGCCTTCACTAAATGGTGCCGGAAATCCGAGAAGTTGAGCAACGGTTGGCACAACATCAATCTGGTCGCGTGGTATATTTTCGATTACTCGATTTTGTTCAATACCCGGACCCAAGGCAAGAAATATAATATGGCGGCATCCATGGTCCCAGTTGCCGTGTCCTTTCCAGCCGCCATGGGCATCATCATGTCGACCATGGTCGCTTAATACAATTAGTACCGTTTTGTTCCGGTAAAAGGTATCGGTATAAGGAGGAATCGCCTGAATGTGGTTCCAGAATTCGTAAACAATCGAATCAGCGGTCGTGATTGCAGTATAATAGTTCGGGACTGTGTCCGGGTTGCCGGCATGCCCGAAATGGTCAACATCACCCAGGTTCACAAGGATTAAACGCGGATGAAGGGAATCCATTGCCCGGTGCACCAGACCCGAACAGATTGAATCACTACCATCAACTCCCTGAACCTGGAACCCCTTATATGTTTCACTATAGGAGGGTTCTAAGCCGAAGTTGGCGATTGCGCCAACATTGCCCCATTTGCCAACAATTACACCGCAGCTTGATTCGGGTGCATTAAAATATTTTCGGTAATATTCGAACATCAAAGGGTCGAAAGCACGAACTTCTTGGGCATTAGAACCATTATTGAGTAAAATCTGATGTACACCCGAGATAATTGTGGTATGACCACCGGTGGTGGCGGTCCAGCCCCGATTCCAGAATTTTTTATTGATTGTGCCAATTGGTCTTAAATCGTTCCAGATGTGTCTTAAGTATAAAGATTCGGATTCAAACGCTTCGTCATTCCTTAATCCATCAATCGAGATGACAAAGACATTTTCGGACTGCTGGGCAAAAACAATTGTCATAAGTGAAATAACCAGGAGCATCTTTTTCATAAATTTCCTCCTTTTAAGCGATTATAAGTTATTCCTTTATCGTGTCAAATGGTTTATCTTACTGCTTATTTGGCTTAGCATCAATTTACTTCGGTGCTTGCCCGTTTACCCTTGACTTTGCCATAAAAAGGCTTAAAATGACTTAAAAAGATTAGAAGGAGTGAATAATGCAAGAAGAACCAAAAGCTCCACCGATAAATATCGAAATTGGAGAAAAAGAATCCGAGGGTGTCTATTCCAATTTCGTTTTGATTGCCCATTCAGCGTCGGAATTCATCATCGACTTTGCCCGAATTCTACCCGGTTTGCCCAAAGCCAAAGTTTTTTCCCGAATCGTGATGACTCCACAACACGCCAGGTTGCTACTTAATGCTTTAGAAGAGAATATCAAAAAATTCGAAGACCGTTTTGGTAAAATAAAGGTAATGGGTAAGGAGGAACAGACCAAGGGGCTCGGTTTCTAACCGATTGTGCTATCCGAGGAGATGTTACAGGGGAATTTACTTGATCAAATAAAGCGAATCGGCAGTAAAAATAATACTAAAATTTATTTAGTGGGTGGACCATTAAGAGATAAACTTTTAGGTAAAAAAACTAAAGACTTGGATATTGTGGTAGAAAAGAAGATTAATGATATTGGTAAAGATTTAGCCAATTATTTAGGTGCTAAGTTTCAGTTTTATCGAGATTTTAACACCGGGACAATCGTCTTGAATAACCAGCATATTGATATCGCCCAAGCCCGTAAAGAAATTTATCCCCATCCCGCCGTTTTACCGAAAGTGTTTCCTTCGGATGTAGTCTCGGATTTATTTCGTCGGGACTTTACGATAAATGCGATGGCACAGGATTTAACTACTAATGCATTGATTGACCCGTATAACGGATTTACTGACTTGAAAAAAGGGATTATTAGAATTCTCCATAACCGCAGTTTTATCGATGACCCGACCCGAATCTTTCGCGCAATCCGATTTGCTGAACGATTCGGTTTCGAAATCGAGCCGAAGACTTTAAAATGGTTGAGAGCGGCGATTAAACAGAAATTGCCTTCATTACTTTCGGGTGAAAGAATTTTGAATGAATTGCGTCTTATTGCTAAAGAGACGAAATGTGAAAAAATGATTGAGCGACTAAATCAGGAGGGATTGTTCCATTCATTATTCGATAAGAAATTATCTAAAATGTTCTTTGCTCAATTTCGTAAGGTTGCAAAATCGGAAAATGCCAGTTTAAAGTTAATCCATATTCTTGCTCAATTCGATTTGCCGGATAATTTTCCAATCACCAAGCAAGAATCAACAGCAATTCAGGATTGGAACCGATACCCTAAAATTAGAAAATTGCTAATAAAAGTGAATCGTCCAAGCGAAATCCATAAAATTCTAAAGGGTTTTTCTAATGAAGCAATCAGGATTGGGGAATTAGTCGAGGAACCCAAAATTGCCCACAAAATCAAAAAGTATCGGCAAAAATACCAAAAAGTAAAGATACTAATCGGAGGTGATGATATTAAAGCATTGGGAATTCCACCCGGAGCCATATACGGAAAACTTCTGGATAATATCCTTTTTGCTCGGCTCGATGGAAAGGTAAAGACACATGCCGACGAGTTAAGGTTATTAAAAGAGATGGTTAAGATTGAAAAAAGAAAGGCGAGAATAATTTGTTAAGTAATCCGATTTTACTACTGCTCCGAGCACCGGCAATACTCTTTAATCTTACCATTCATGAATTCTCCCATGGCTATATTGCCGATAAGCTGGGTGACCCAACCGCCCGGTATAGCGGCAGATTAACCCTTAATCCATTAAAGCACTTGGATATTATTGGTACCATTGCTATCTTCCTTTTTCATTTCGGCTGGGCAAAACCGGTCCCGCTTAACCCCTATAATTTTCGCCAACCGAGACGAGATATGATGCTTTCTGCAATCGCCGGACCAATTGCTAACCTTGCCTGTGCGATGATTTGTGGTTTTGCTATGCGGTTTTTACCACGTGGATTTATCGAACAAACTTATTATATGTTTTTTTCCGGCGGTGGAATGCTACCCGCCAATTTCACCGAATTTATTAGCATCATGCTTTTCTCATTCTTCTTCTATGGTTTGATTCTGGCAGTATTTAATTTAATTCCAATCCCGCCGTTAGATGGTTCGAAAATATTATATTATATTCTGCCCGCTAATATTGCCTATCAATATATGAAGATTGAACGTTATGGATTTTTTATTCTGATTGGTATTATTTTTCTTGGATCTTTTGCGGGGATTCCAATACTTTGGACAATTATGCAACCTTTCATATCGTTCTTCAGTTTTATATTCGTCGGGCGAAAGATTTTATGAAAAGCAAAAACCATAAAGAACCTAAAAGTAAAAAACTTTCCGAAACGGGTTGGCGCTGGATAACCAGCCTTTTGGTTCTGGCATTAATCATATTTACCTTTGCTAGTACATTTTCTTTTCATTTGGGTAAAACTATACCCGAAACTAACTGGGGTGGATTTGTTGGTGGGGTATTAGCCAACTGGTTATTTCAGGTTTTTGGTTACGGAATTTATCTTATCATTATTGCCCTAACAATCTGGGCAGTGAATCGGCTTAAAAAGAAGCGACGCTGGTTCTGGCTTAATGGTATTATATTATGGGAATCAACCCTTTTCTTAATTTTGAGTTTTGACACTTATATGGTTGGGGTTCATAATTTGGGAGGATATTTAGGTAATTGGTTAAGCCAGCAAGTTTTTGCCGGTTTGGGAATAATTGCTTTTGCTTTACCAATTCTTTCCGGCATTTGGGGATTAAATCTTTTACGCCGGGAAAAAGTTAAACCATATATCAATTATTCAATTGTGATTTTAGCTGGATTCTTAATAATAGACCTTTTCTTAACCTATTTTCTAACCAATAGCAAAATTCAATATGACTCCGGTCAATTCTATCTAGGAGGGTTATTGGGCAGGGGGATAATCCTTGGCTTAGTGAGCATTATTGGTCGAGTGGGGACTTTACTTCTTCTAATTGCCTTAGTAGTTGGATCGTCACTCGGTTTTACCGCCTTAAGAAGTTGGTTTATCAAACTTAAAGATTCAAAGTTGTCGAAAATTTTACGTGGCTTATTTAAGAAGCGTATCCATATCGAAAAACCTCCAACGCCGGTAATGGAAGAAACTAAACTTGAACCAGTGAATAAAGCAACTAAAGATTTAGAAGTGATAACCGCACCGCACGAGCGACCGGCATATAAATTTCCCAGAGATGAATTTCGTCAGCAGTTTTTATCGTTATTAGACTCACCGGTTGAGAAAGACTCGACAGTCAATATCGGTGAAGCCCGGCAAGGAGCCGAATTGCTATTGGAAAAACTAGCCGAATTCGGGGTTGAAGGAACCATCTCCAACGTTCTGACCGGACCAATGATTACGAGGTTCGAATTCCAACCGGCACCAGGGATAAAAATCCAGCGGGTTGAGAATTTAGCCGATGATTTGGCATTATCTCTGCAAGCCGAAAGGATTCGAATCTTAGCGCCAATTCCAGGCAAATCAGCAGTCGGAATTGAGATACCGAATAAAGAACGCCGGATGGTTGGACTCAAAAAAATTCTCACTTCCAACGCTTTCCTAAGTGAAGCTTCGCCCCTCGGCTTTGCATTAGGTGAAACAATTACGGGTGAACCATATTGTGCCGATTTGTGTCAGATGCCGCATATCTTGATTGCCGGTACTACTGGTTCAGGCAAGAGTGTCTGTATTAACTGTATCATTGCCAGTATTATTTACCGTTCGTCTTATACCGATGTTCGATTCTTGACCATCGACCCGAAACAATTGGAGCTACCGATTTACGACCCAATTCCTCATCTCTTAAGCACAACTACGACTGAGCCTAATTCGGCATTAAAGGAACTAGACCGTGTGATAAATATAATGGAACAGCGATATGGGGAGTTTGCTCGAGCCGGGGTCCGAGATATCGCCGATTATAACGAGCGAATGGTAAGTGAGGGTAAACCAAAGAAGCCTTATATTGTCGTAATTATTGATGAACTGGCGGATTTGATGCTGCGTGCTCCAGATAAGATTGAAGATATGATTACTCGATTGGCTCAGATGTCGCGCGCGGTAGGAATTCACTTGATTTTGGCTACGCAGCGCCCTTCGGTCGATGTGATTACGGGTTTGATTAAAGCCAATTTCCCATGTCGTATTGCCTTCCAGGTTGCTTCAAAAACTGATTCCCGGACAATTCTTGATATGAACGGCGCCGAATCGCTTCTGGGTCGAGGCGATATGCTGTTCTTACCCCCGGGTAAAGGCGAACCGTTAAGACTACACGGTGCATTCATTTCGGCTGCTGAAACAAAGAAGATTGTTGACCTTTGGAGTGAATACTATCTAACCGAAATGCTTGACAATTTCATTTCTTCGGGTAAAATTAAAGCTCGGGAAATCATCCAACAAGGGGCTTTAGAAATTCTCTTGGATAAAGAGAAAGCCGCCATCAAAGAGAAACGACAGCTGTTATACTCGCTACTACCGGAGAACGTAGCCGATAACTTATTAGCACTTGATTATCATCGTCTCCTGCCCGAGATTGAGCAGGCAGATAAAAAGAAATCGGAAACTAAGGAGTCGTTAAGGGAAATTGATGAATTCTTTGCCGAAGCAGCAAAACTGGTTTTTCGTCATAAGGAAGCATCGGTCTCAATGCTTCAACGCCGACTCGATGTCGGCTGGGCAAGAGCCGGTCGAATCATTGACCAGTTGGAACAAGTCGGTATTGTCGGTCCTTATGTCGGTAGTAAATCAAGACGGGTACTGGCAGAAACCGAGGACGAATTGAATCAACTGATTGCGCAGGCACAACATAAAACATAACAATGCATAAGGTAACATTACGGGAGTTAGTTAATCAGGTTGTAAACCGAATTCCGGCTGACTCCAATGAAACACTCAAAAGTTATATTGCCGGATTACCCGAAGCAAAAGTTACCATGCCCACGCCCGAGCTTAAAGTTGATGAATATTTTATATCGTTTCGACGTTATGTCGATGTTGTAACCAAAGAAGGGCTTTTAGAAGTTTGGCTGGGAATGGGGCACGAAGAATTGCTCGGGTATGTCCGCTTAGACACCGATTGGAACGATGGTAAAGACGAAAAAAAGAAAAGGTGGGAAATTACTCGTGCTTATATCCGTCCCAAATACCGAGGGAACTACTATTCAGTTTTTATGTGCGAACTCGGTATCAATTTAGCCAAAAAGAACAAAGCAGATGCGGTGGATGCTTATCCGAGGCATGTTGCGATGCTAATCACTCTGATTAATTACGGATTTAGAACCGAAGCCGGAACTTATGATGCTACGTTGCACAGAATTGTCAAACAGGGGCGTCGCTGGTATCGTAAAAATGTCAGCGCACGAAGGCTATACTATGCCCAGGAATTCAGACCATTCATTCAGGATGGCAGCTTCGTCATGGAAAAGTCTTTAGTAACCAAAAGCAAAAGTTTTTGGCGCTTCCTCTGGGAAAAAGTCTAATAAGAAATTAAAATTCAAAATTTTTATTCAAAGAATTAATTTTCGTTGACTTTGAAACCACTTAAAATATAATCAGAATCTCATTGTATGAAATTCGGTAAGGCGGTTAAAAATTTTGTCGCTTCCTGGGGACCGGTTATTCTGGTCGTGCTTTTATTGCGTTCGTTCGTGGTTGAAGCGTTTATGGTGCCAACCGGTTCAATGGAAGATACAATTCTCATCGGCGATTTCATGCTGGTGAATAAATTTGTTTACGGCATTAAACTGCCCTTTTCAACTAAAACCCTGGTTAATTTTAAACTGCCCAAGCGAGGTGATATCGTGGTTTTCCGTTATCCTTTAGATCCGGATACCCCGGAACCAGCAGAAAATTTTGTTCGTTTCTTTCCGCGCTGGTTACCCCTGCTGCCTTTATATTGGAATAAGCCCGCCCATTTTTTTCACTGGTATTCACCGAGAAGTTTTATTAAACGATGTGTCGCAGTCGCCGGTGATACGGTCGAGGTTCGGGAAAAGAAACTTTATGTAAATGGTCAGTTACAAAACCAATATCCAGCCGTTCATAAGGATATGAGAATGTTTAGAGAACTAAATACCCCTTTTGCCAAGTATCAAGAGCTTTGGGAAAATGCAAAATTCATCGATAACCCGGAAGTCGGAGCCGCGGTACGAGATTATTTTGGACCGGTGGTTGTACCGCAAGGTTGTATTTTTGCGATGGGCGATAATCGGGATAACTCCTCCGATTCGAGGTTCTGGGGCCCATTGAATTTGAAGTATCTCAAAGGTAAACCTTTAGTAATTTATTTTTCGTCGGATGCTGCACCTAATATTGCGCGTATCATTCTTTCACCGACCCAAATTCGCTGGGATAGAATCGGAAGACTCTTAAGATAATATAACCGCTGATTAACGCGGATGAACACCGATACATTTTTATTTCTTTGATTCTATATCCATCTGCGTTTATCTGCGTCTATCCGTGGTTAAATTCTTCCAGTGATGTTTCTTATTGTTTCTTCAGCCGTTGTGACATAAGCAAACGCATAAGCCAGAGCGCGTAAAGTACCAAGATGTAATTCATCAGCTATTGAGCCGGTTCCATCAGCTAAAAAGAAGATACGAAAGTCTCGGAAGAATGCGTCTCGGGCGGTGGATTCGCAGCAAATGTTGGTCATTACGCCACTGATGATTAAATCGGTTACACCTAATCCTCTTAGAATTACTTCTAAATCGGTATTGTAAAAAGCACTGTAGCGGTGTTTATAGATAACTTTTTCGTTTGGCTTTGGCGCGATTTCAGAATAAATCTCAGCGCCCTTCGACCCAGCTACTAAAACTTTCTTGTCTTTTAGTTCGGGCCACCATTCGGCAGTCATCCCGCCATCTATTTTAGGATCTTGATGAACATGGGCAGTATAGATGATTGGTATTTTTGCTCGACGGCAGGCAGAAATCAGTCTTTTAAGATTTGGCACAATCGCCTCAGCCATTGGCGTATAGACCATCGAACCTTTATTAATAAAATCATTCTGCATATCAATTACCAATAAAGCGGCTTTTTTCGGATTCAGCTTCATCCGATGTTCATTATAAGGCTTTATTGCCTTAAGCCATTGTTCGGTTTGCTGTTTTAGAGTTTGATTGTTCATAACTGAAGATAGTTATCATTCTTCTAAAGTCAAGCCGATAATTAGAAAATTCTTTCATTCTCTTCCCTTTATGAGCTTGTGCCAAAAGCATTCTTTTTGTCATTGCGATGAGCCAAGCGATGTAACGCGTAGCGTCGATAGATCATTAGCTACCTCAACAATTTCATAAGTCCACTAAGTCATTACGAGCGATAGCGAAACAATCTCTACTCTAATCTTTTACTTTGAGATTGCCACGCTCCCTTCGGTCGCTGGACGCTTCGCGTAGTATCTGCGGTTAAATGGTTCTTCTCTGTGTCCTTTGTTGTTTTTGCCTCTTCTTTCTATACTATCTCTGTGGCCAATCTTCGGGTTTTTATTTTTTGCACAAGTGCTCGGATTTGAATCAGATTGCTCTTGACAAGTGAACTTTATTGGATTTAATAAAAGCCGTGCGAGTATTAAAATTATCAAATAAGAATGACCTTCAACAAGAGCTGACAAAAATCGGCGTGGATAAAGCTGCTTGGGACATATTTTCAGCGAAGTTAGATAATTTAGTAGTTAAACTGGAAAATCTTCCAACTGGATTAGGAAATATTCTAAAACAGACCGCACTTGCTTTAGGGGCGGATTGTGCCTTACACCGTAATATAATTACCGGTAAAAAAAGATTTTCCGATGCTTTGCTTTTTGCCAATCTGCGCCAACTGCAGCGAATTGGGGAGAGGTTGTCTTATCAACCATTTGGTGGTAAAAAATTAGGGGAAAAGATTCTTGCCTTAGTGAAAAAGTATTTTCAGAAAAATTTGAATATAAAAATCCGTAATAAAATATTTGATTTCAACAAAAGAACTTACTTAATGGGTATCTTAAATATTACACCAGATTCTTTTTCGGATGGCGGGAGGTATTTTGATACGGATGCGGCAATTAGCCGTTCTGAAGCGATTGAATCGGAAGGAGCGGATTTAATTGACCTCGGCGCTGAATCTACCCGTCCGGGTTCAAAACCGATAACCCCAAAAGGAGAATTAAAAAGACTAATTCCCGTCTTGAAAGTGATCCGCAAAAAACTAAAGATTCCAATTTCGGTAGATACTTATAAATCAGAAGTTGCGGCAGTGGTTTTGCAAGAAGGTGCGGATATGATCAATGATATCTCGGGTCTCAATTTTGATAAAAAGATGGGAGAGGTTATTGCCAAATTCGATGTTCCGTGTATAATGATGCATATTAAAGGAACTCCAAAAAATATGCAGAAAAATCCCCAGTACGAAGACACGATGGCTGAAATATACGATTACCTGGAGTTATCTTTGAACAAAGCAAAAGCAGCCGGAATCGATGTCAAAAAAACTATCGTTGACCCGGGTATCGGTTTTGGGAAAAAAATAGAAGATAATTATACGATTTTACGCCGACTTTCCGAATTAAGGGGATTAGGCAGACCAATTTTAGTTGGTCCATCCCGAAAGTCTTTTATCGGTTTAACGCTAAATTTACCGATTGGGGAGAGATTAGAAGGAACAGTTGCAGCGAGCGTAATAGCAATTATTAATGGGGCAAATTTTTTGAGGGTTCATGATATTGCATCAGTAAAAAGAGCAACGGCGATGACCGATGCGATTAGAACTGGAATGGTATGTTAAGCATACTAAAGCCTTCATTTCGCGACATTATCGATATCATAATTGTGGCGGCAATTATTTTCTATTTCTTAAAATTTTTGAAAGGAACCAGGGCTTTGCGCATGCTTTTTGCGTTGTTCTTCATTTTTATGCTCTATTTTTTAGCCCGCTGGTTAAATCTAAAGACCTTAACATTGATCGTTGATTCTTTGAAAGCGATTTGGGTAGTGTCGTTTGTGATTCTTTTTCAACCCGAAATAAGAAATGCGCTTTCTCGATTTGGGCGGTATCGTCCTTTAAGATTTTTCCTTAAATCAGGTAATGAAGTAGCGGTGGTCGATGAGGTAGTAGAGGCAGCCGCATTATTGAAAGAACGAAAACTGGGCGGTTTGATTATACTGGAAAGACAGATGGGGTTGAAGGATTTTATCGAAACCGGAACCCGAATCGAGGCTTTGGTCTCGGCACCGTTGCTCATCTCGATATTTACCCCGCCCTCACCATTACACGACGGCGCCTGTATTATAACCGGTGACCATATTGTAAGCGCTGGTTGCACTTTACCGTTAAGTGAAACAAGTTACGTCGAAGGATTTTTAGGGATGCGGCATCGAGCTGGTCTTGGAATCGCAACTATGACCGATGCCATTTCAATTATCATATCCGAAACTACGGGTAAGATTTCGTTTGCCAATCGGGGAAAACTTTCGATTGACATTACCCCATCTCAACTTAAATTTAATTTGACCCAAGCTTTAATAAAAGGAGAGTAAATAAAAGCGAATATCTCGAATGACAACGAATTATTTGAACAATTCGCTATCATTCGCATAATTCGTTATTAAAAAGGAGGATAAATGCCAGAGCGAAAATTGAAATTTATCATCGCCTTGGTGATTTTTGCGGTAGTTTTATCGGTTTATCTATATTCGGCAGCACCAACCGCATCATTTTGGGACTGTGGCGAATTGATCGCCGTTTCTAATATTCTTGGAATTCCTCATCCACCCGGCACCCCGCTTTTTGTCTGTATTGGTCGAATATTCTCGCTCATTCCAATTGCCAAGGAGATTGCTTTTCGAATTGGCTTTCTGACCGCATTTTTTGGTGCATTATCCTGTGCGATTATTTATCTTTTAGTATTAAAACTGCTTTCGATGTTCAAAACCAAAGGTGTGCGCCAAAGATTCCCCTTTATCACCCACATTGCTGGTATTGCGGCAGCTTTCACCTTAGCTTTTGCCTATTCATTCTGGGATAATTGCGTTGAAGCAGAAGTTTATACACCATGCGTCGTGGCAGCACTTGGTGTGATGTATATGGCGCTGCTCTGGCGTAATGAAATAGAAAAAGGATTCGGCGATAATCGTATGGTACTGGCGGCAGTGTATATACTTTTCCTGTCGACCGGTATTCACTTCACACCAGTTATGGTTTTATTTGCCCTTCTTTTCTTTGGTTTGGTTATTGACCGCAAAGCGATTTTGGAACTGCGCTTCATTGAATTAATGGTATTGTACTTAATATTTACCGCAATTTCTGGTCTTGGGCTGGTTGACTATATGGTTCTCTTCTTAGCATCGCCCACGGTAGCGGTTATTAAATTAATCGAGGCTAAATTCCTCTTCTTCCTGATTTTTGCTGCAATTTATATCGGCTATCTTTACTATTTATACAGCCGAAAGCAATTAGATGCTAAGTATGTCGGATTAGGAATTTTATTAATCGGTATCGCCAGTACCGTTCAATTTTTCTTAATGGTGCGGGCAAGACTGGGACCAGCCATTAATGAAGTAAATCCATCAAAATGGGACGATTTTGTTAGTGTCTTAAAACGGGAACAATACGACCCGATGAAGCTTTATCCCCGTAAAACGATGTTTTTGACTGAGGACGACTATCGTTCATATCCGAACAGCTATCCGGCATTCAGTCTGTTCCAGGGTTATTTCGAACAAATTAAATTCTATATGCGTTATTTCTTCTGGCAATGGTCGGGTGAACAGAATTTTGATATCTTCTATCGGATTAAGCCAGCCGCCATTTTAGGAATCATTCCGCCAGTACTTGGCGTATGGGGAATGTGGCATCAGTTTAAGAATGATAAGAAATCATTTGTGCTGACCGGAATATGCTTTTTGATCGCTTCATTAGGTCTAGTTACTTATCTCAATTTGAAATATTCGCCTTCCGATTCGAGGGCAATTCTTAAATTTCGCGAGGTTCGAGAACGTGATTATTTCTTTGCGTTTTCATATGTCTTTTTCGCAATCTTTATCGGTTTAGGCATTGATGCTTTTCTTAATCGGATATTGCCAAAGTTGAAGTTTAAAAAGATTGCGGCAATAGGAATTTCGTCAATAATGATTCTTTTATCGATATTGCCGATATTCTTTAATTATCGAAATGTATCCCGTCGCTATAACTGGATTCCGGCTGAATATGGTTACAATATGTTAATTTCCTGTGAGGGCGAGAAATCAGTTTTATTTACCAATGGCGATAATGATACATTCCCATTATGGTTTATGCAGGCAGTACCGTCGATGGTTAGTGGAAACAAACCGGGTTTTGGCAGCAACGTGGCGGTCGCTAACCTTTCGCTTTTGAATACGACTTGGTATTGTAAACAACTCAAACACTGGGGTGCGCCGATTTCATTCTCGGAAGCGGAAATCGACAAATTGCCGCAGGGATTTGCCGGCAAAAACGGGCGAACCTTTTTATTAAAGGATATTATGATTCGAAATATCGTGGCAACTGCCGGCGGGGTTAAATTAAAATGGCCGGAAGATTATGGCTCAACCGCGCAAGAATTTATTGCCAAGGTTTTTACCAATTACCAGCCAACTAATAATCATGTTTATTTCGCTACCACCGTATCGAGAGATAATCTGGTCGATGTCGAACCCTATCTCCGTTTACAAGGTTTGGTTAATCTGGTTGTTCCTGATTCGGGAACCAATCAAGTAGATATTGCAAAAACCGAACATTTGATGAATGATGTCTATATCACTAAGAGTATGATGGATAAACGAGTGATGAAAGATGAAAATACCCGAGGTTTGTTCATAAATTATGCGGCAACGGCGGTGGCATTAGCCCAGGAATATCAAAAACACGGAGAACTTGAAAAAGCTAAGACAATAATTAAAAAGGCTTTAGAATTTGATATTGAGCCAACTCGCAAAGCGGCTTTGTTCTTCCATGCCAGTATATTTGACTTGATGGCGGGAAATTTTCCCGAAGCGCTCGCCTATTTAGATTCAATCGAAAAGACCGGATTGAAAGATGTGGAAATTGAATTGCGGCGAGGTTGGGCATATCAACAAATGGGTGAAAATGAGAAAGCCGAACAGGCGTTCCGGAAAGCTTTGACTCTTGCCCCCAATCGACCGGAGCCAATTCAAAGTTTGTATAGTTTATATTTAGAACGAACACACGATACGGCTAAGGCAAAAGGAGTGATTTCGGATTGGTTACGACGTAATCCAGCCGATTCAATGGCGCGGAAGATGCTTCAGGATTTAGAAAAGTAACTTTTCTTAATCTTTTTATTCGATTAGGTTAACTCTATTATAGTGTAAAATCATAGAAAGTCGCATGCACGAATTAGCCATAACCGAAAGCATATTGAACCAATCTTTAACTGAGGCAAAAAAGCATAAGGCAAAATCAATAAAAAAGATTAATTTGTTAGTCGGTGAAGCAATCAGTGTTGTCCCGGATTGCGTTCAGTTTTATTTTGATACTTTAAAAAAACCAACGATTGCGAAAGATGCAGTTTTGGAGATAAAAACAGTCCCTTTAGTGATTCGTTGTCCTAATTGTAAAATTCAATTCAAAGATTTGGAAGCGATCTGTAAATGTCAAGCCGGAATTGAAATTGTATCGGGTCAAGAATTGATTATTGAATCTTTAGAAATAGAGTAAACCTCCAGCGGTAGGACTCGAACCTACAACCCTCCGGTTAACAGCCGGATGCTCCACCGTTGAGCTACGCTGGAAGTATTATATTTTAACGAAATTTAGCAGTTCGTCAAGAACTGGGGAATTACCGGACTACCGCAAATTTCTTGACATCAGTAGTAAAGCCGGTTCTTAGTACAACAAAATATAAACCAGACCCAACCGGTTTGCCACTTTCATTGTTACCGCTCCAGACCGCACCTATTTTTGTTAGTTCATCACGATTACCGGCTACCCCGTAGCGACCCGGTTTGTAAATTTGTGGGAGCAGCGTATCCATGACAAACTCCCCACTGAGAGTATAAATTGAAATTCTTGCTACTCCTAACGTAGGACGAGCGAGGAAGAAAGGAAAGTATATCTTATTATTCTCAGAACTGGGGGTAAATGGATTTGGATAAGGGTCGAGCAACTGGTCAGTCGTATAAGCAGGACGCTCGGGCGGATAAATTTTTAAGGCGGAATCAACATTCGGTATGCCATAACCTAAGATATTTATTACCGTATCATTGATAATGGTATCGGTTCCGGGTGTTCGGTCACTGGCACTAGAGAAAAGTGCCTGCTTTACCGAATCGGCATCCCAATCCGGATGCGCTTCTAAAATTAATGCACAGCAACCAGCAATTAAGGCAGTTGCATCGGAAGTCCCGGCACTACCTTCGATGCCGTCAGCAGAATCTGGAATTGCTACGACAACAGTATCTGCCATCGCTACTAATTCTGGTTTGATTCTGCCGTCATTCGTCTGACGCCAAGTGCCACTGCCGCGCCACGGTGCTCGGTATTTAGTTACGCCGCCTGCGGTTATGACTCCGAAGGCATCACCAGGAGCAACGATATAAGGTTTAGGCCAAGGATAATCAAGACTGTCTTGTCCACGGTTACCCATTGCCGTAACAATAATTAGACCACGTTCAGCCGCTAGACCAGCGGCAATTGAGATTGGCGCAGTCTTACCGTCGAGACCAGCATCACCATACCAACTTCGGTAACCTAACGAACTGGAGATAACCTGAGCACCATGTCGTTCTGCCCATTCCAGACCTTCAATCCACATATCTTCTTCGAGGGTAAATTCGTAGGGATACCCCTGTCCTCGATTGCCCGATTTGGTTCGGTGAAATTCAGTTTTAGCAATGATTAAATCTGCGCCAGGTGCAACGCCAACGATTTCACCTGATTTATAACCGGCAATGATTGAAGTCATATGAGTGCCATGGTCAGCTTGTACTACATTGTCTTCCAATGGTTCATAATCAGTATTATTATCGCCGCGCCTAAACCAAACGAGCGATAGATTGTTTTTCGACTGGGCAAACATTGGGTAAAATAGGAATTCTTGGGTATCAACCGGGGTGTTGGTCCAATTAGTACCATCAGTTGACTGGGCAAGATATATGCTCCCATAAGTTTCATAACTAAGATATAACTTATCACTAACGAAAAATGAGAACGTGCCGATTGAGAGAAGATTGTCAGTTACTGGGATTGATGAATTCCAAGTCAGACCACCATCAGTTGACCGTTTATATGAAATTGCGACCAAAGGTCGAGAGGAATAATCTTTATATAATAGATGAATTGTATTTCCGGTAACATATACTTGAGCACTATTGGCAAGAGTGTCAACCGGATTCGATTGTAATTCAAATGAATTGCCATCAACTGAACGGTAATGGTATATCTTCCCCGATTTCAGCCCGGTGGCGAATACTTCTATCTCATTTAAAGAATCGAGCAGGACTTTTGGACCGACTACGTTTTCTATTAAGTTATCAACGAAAACCGTGCTTTCCCAATGTACACTGTCGGGAGAGATAGTTCCACAGCGGTAATAAATCCGCGTATCAGCGTCGGCAAATACTAAGTATAGGGAGTCGCCTTTTTTGAAGAGATTGGGGGATTTGCCTACATTCAGAAATGTCATATTCTGCCAAAGAGTATTATTAAAGTAGCCAAAATAAATATTGCCGACCTGTTCATCGGAAGAGGGAGAAGATTGCCAGGCGACAAAAGTGCGACCCGAACTGGAAACGGAAGAAGGGAATCGGCAACCTATCCCAAGGTTTGCGGGGGTAAGAGCAATTGGTTCATGCCAAGAAGTACCGGCATCCGTAGTATATGATGCATAAAGTGCTCGTCGGGGCACAGTATCGACTAAACCATAAAAATTATCGGCGGTATAAAATAGAAATTGGGTGTCACTGGGGATTGATGAGTAACTTAAAACGGGTTCTTTAATTCGAAGTACGTTAGTTAGCTCAGTAATAACATTTGGTGTGGAAAAGTTTGTTCCTGAGGTTCGGAAGAAATCATCACCGGCAAGAAAGTCATGTTCTAAGACTACGGTTGAATCGAGGTGGCTTAAAGCCCGGTTTTTTCTTTTGAGTCCGGTATCCAGAATTCCGATTTTAACTTTTGAACCAGTATAGCCTCGGAAATAAACTTGAGGAACACCTAACATCGCATATTGCTCAAGCGAAGGTCCATAGAGTCTTCGGTACACGGCGGTATCTTCTTTTCTGGTTAATTCAATTTCCTCGGGTCGCAATGCGCTGCGCAAAGAAGTTTTGGATTTATTAATTTTGAATGGTTTTTGCGATATTTCCATTTTCCGAATTACCAACGGTTTTATGTCATAAACATATGGTAATGAATAGACCTTCGGGATTAGTGCTTTTGGGATTCGGAAACTTGCCGCATTTAGCCAGTTGCTGACCGAACGTAAAATTCCACCTATATTTTGAATTTCATCAAGATACTTTTGGTAAACCGGTAAATCATTAAAATCGGCAGGATAACCATTGTGTTTAATCCTTCTTTCCAATGCGTCAGGCGCGAGTTTGGGCGAAAAAATTTTTAGCGCGCGGTTATATTCGTTATCGGAAGTAAATCCTTTATCCGTGAAATATACCCAAACCAAATCCGTTTCAATTTTGGGCGTCGCGATTTTTACTGGTTCACGATATAAAGGCAGGCTAACGAATAAAAGCAAATATAAAAAGTTCATAGACTCCATCCTATTAGGTCGGTTAAAAAACGACTGAATAATAAAATGACGACAAGACCAAGAACGAAGAGCGCAATATTGACAATTCCCAGAATGAGACAGATTTTGCCAATACGTTTGGCTTGTTTGGAAATTGCACCAGTCGAAATGATGACACCGAAAATTATCCCGAATAGGGGATAGATGAGCGAGAAGGTATAAAGCCATGTGACATTGGTTAAATAAAGAATATCGACCAGGGTTTGAGCTCGGGTTTCTTGGTTATTTGGTATTATCTTTCGATCTGGAGTTGGTATATTGGTTTGGAGTTGTTCTGTATTTTGATTATCGTTCATTTATAACTCACTTTAGAGTCAGGTCAATTAAAGTTAAATACCCCGCAGAGGATTCGAACCTCTAACCCACGAATTAAGAATCCGTTGCTCTGCCAGGTTGAGCTAGCGGGGCAAAAAATCAGTGACGAGTGCAAAGTACAAAGTGCATAGTGGTTACTTGATTCCTTTTGCACTCTACACACTGCACTACGCACTGTTTTACAACGCGCCCGGCGTGACTCGAACACGCAGCCTACGGGTTCGAAGCCCGGCGCTCTGTCCAATTGAGCTACGGGCGCAGAAAGATAGTGCAAAGGTGAATGAGGGAAGTTGTCTCGATACATCGCCAACGACCCGATACTCACCGAAGGTGAGTGAGGGGACTTGAACCCCCAGCCACCTGAGCCACAGTCAGGTGCTCTAACCAATTGAGCTACACTCACCATTTCGAATCCTATTCTTAAACCAATTTCTACCAGCCCAAGTCTTAAGAAATCGTTCTCTCTTCCGTGCTTCCAATTCTGCAGCGAAGTCTTCATAATAAATTAATTTAAACGGTTTTCGATTTTTCGTCGCCTTTACTTTACCCAAATTATGCCTCTCAATCCGTTTTCTCAAATCGGAGGAATAACCAGTATAAAGTTTATTATCTTTTAAACTCCTTAACACATAAACATAAAACATAATTCTTTCCCGAAGGTGAGTGACCCGAATCGGGCAACTAATTTTTCATTGACCGTCGGAAGCCCGAATCGGGCAGCCACCTGAGCCACAGTCAGGTGCTCTAACCAAATTGAGCTACACTCACCATAAAATCAGTGCCAAGTGTATAGTGCAAAGTGCAAAGGCACTCAGCACTTGGTACTTTTCACTGTTTTTCCGCGCCTGGAGGGATTCGAACCCCCGGCCTACGGATTAGAAATCCGTTGCTCTATCCAACTGAGCTACAGGCGCCGATAAAATCAAGATAATTTACCAAACTGTTCAATAAAGTCAATATCGGGCTCAGAAGCCTAAATGGAGACCTGAAAAAGTCATTTTTACCACGAAAGCACGAAAGATAAGTATTTGCCACGAATGAACACGAATAAACTCGAAATAATCAAAGAGATTTTTCCATTCGTGTCCATTAGTGTTTATTCGTGGTTTCATATTCCTCTTTTTCGTGCCCTTCGTGTTTTCGTGGTTTCTCAGAACTCTCTAAATGATTCCTTTCAATTTCTGCCAGTATAGACGAATAGCGTCTTTTCCTTAACCTTTAATAACACATTCTCTTGCAACCCTCTTTTCTGCCATTGGCGCACAAATTCACTCAATCTTTCTTTCAATTTTTCCGGTTCTTTGCCATAGTATTGTTTCAATGCACGATAGCATTGGCGGCTAAAGTCTTTATAAAGCGAAAACCAAGGGGTCGGGACACCTAATTCACATAAGCCCTTGTGTACCTCAGCTTCGATTCGTTCATTTATAATCCGATACTTAGTAAAGCCAATCGCCATCTTCTCCTGCTTTTCAGTTGGTAACGGCTTTTTTGCCTCAATCCGCTTAATTTCTCCTCTCAAAACTGAATTGACAATCTTCTTAATCTTAAAAATAAGATTCAGTTTCAATCCAGCCCTTTGATATTTATCCGCAACCATTTTCATTCCGGCTTTATTCAAAGTCGCTAAAAATTCAAAATATTCTAAGGCGAATTTCTGATAATCAGCAATAACCGCATTTCCTCCTCTCCCTCGATGGGAGAGGACAGAGGTGAGGGTGATATCTTCTTTATTCACTAACGCTGTGACTTTATCCTTAATTTGTTTTTTCAACCGGTCAAAATCAATCTCTTCTTTTTCCTTAGATGGAAACTCAACGCCGATTTCATATTTCATTGCGTCTCTTTGAATCTTTCTTTCGGTTGGTGGTGGATGGACTTGAGCAATCATCTTTTCGTGTCGCAACTTAAAATCAATAGTATCCAATTGCTTAAAAAATTCAGGCCATGATTCACCACAGGCACGAAGATAAAAAAGGATTGTTTGTATCGGCGGATTTTTCGTTTTACCTTTTTCTAAACGAGAAATATATCCCTGACCATTTTTTTTAGAAAGTCCAATCCTTTCGGCTACTTCAATTTGAGAAAGACCGGATTTTTCACGTACTTTAGTTAAAATTTGCCCGATTTCTTTTCCTAAAATGGTGTCTTTCAGCACGCTATATTATGCCTATTAGGCATACAAAAATCAACACAATTTTTCTTCTAAGTATTGGAAATTGGGAATTTTACATTGGAAATTGCTTGGATAGGGGGTATCGCCTAGGGGGCGACCCCCTAAGTGGCTTGGGGAGTGACTTCCGAGGTCGCTTCTGGAGTCGCTTCCTAAGTCGGTTCGGGGGCTGCTTCGGGGATTGGTTGGGGGGCAGCTTCGGGAGTTGACCCCTAGGTTGCCCCCTAAGCAACCTGGGGAGCTACTTCCTAGGCTGTCCCATTATCTGGGTTTGGTTCTTTAATTCTGTTTCACTAGCCACTAACCACTATACCCTAGGAACTGTTCTTTCGGGGAGTTGGTTCGGGAGTAGACTCGCCCGATTCGGGTAAGCAACCTGGGGAGTTGGTTCGGAGGCTGGCTGATGATATAAAATTATCGTTTACGACCGAAATCGAGGGCGCATTTTTTAATGTTTTCTAATAAGACTTTATCTAACTTACGCCCCAGCCATTTTGCCATTACACTTTCTATCTTCATATTTAGCTCGTCGCCGGTATGGCGTCGGGTTAATCCGTAAACTTCCCGACCAAAGTTAAGATAAGAAATATTCATATAGGTTGGCAGAGCAGTTTTACTAAGGATTTCTTTTATCGCATTTTCCAGAGCAACCAGTTTGGTGAAGGCATCTTTCGTTTTTTCTTCGGTTTCCGGGCTTAATTTCTTTCCTTTGGTTTCATATTTTTTCACCCGATATTTAGCAATTCGGTACTTTGCTTCTCGCACTCCCATATTTATCGCCTCCTTTCTATTTACTCCTTCATTTTAAAATTCATTAATTTCATCTAATTTTCTGCCCACCTATCGAAATCGAACTTCCATAATCTATTTTTTATGACCCTTTATAACTTATTGTTAAAAGTTTTTTCGCCGGAATTCCTAATTTATTTTCTATTTTTTGTCGATCTTTATAATTAATTGGGTGTAAAGCACAATGATTAACAACCATAAACTTTATAATCCTTTGTGCTATCATAGAAAAATCTTCTCGCTCAATTTTTGCTGCAAGTTCATCAATTCGTAGATTCTTATAGTACCTCATTAAAATCCCGTGTTTTACTAAGAAAGAGGCGGGGGTATCTACTTCGTCACAAACATTATTAATAATTTCTATTAATTTATCTGATCCCAAAGAGTGAACAATTTTGTTGATGATACCATAAACAACAAAAAAGTTAAGATTCCAAAAGATAGTTCTTGAAATTCTTTCTAGTTCTTCTCTGCTTAATGTTCTTTCTTTTTCCTCAATAGTTTTTTCCAAGTCTTTAGATATATAATCAATAATATCGTTTTGGTTCTCTTTACTTTTTATAATTTCAAAGAAAGAGCACAGAATCCTTAAATGAACATCCATTGCTTCTTTAAATATCTTTTTAAGTTTCGCCTTTTCTAATGACCCGGCTCGGTTTTTAATAATAGATCCCATAACCTCTACCGTCTTGACAGCTCTTCTTAATTCTCTTCCTATAGAATCGTCTTCTGTTTCTAATTCTTGTGACTGCTCAATCCCATCTTGAATTTTTAATCTTTCCGTCCTTTCTTTTTCAGGTGTTGCAGAAGGTGATGGCAAAACCGCTTTTATAATAATATTTACTTTTTCATCAAAAAAATTAACTTCATCTTTTGTCAAAGTCACAGATTTATATTTATCATATAAACATGACACATTAAGTTCAATTTCATCTAAGATTTTGATATTTTTAGAATGATGAGCTAAAAAAACAGCTATATAGGCATTTTCATTTACATGGAGATTACTTATTATTTTTCCTATTTCTTTCTTTATTTGACCATCTTCAATATGCTCAGCAAGATATTTACCAACGAAAAAATAATAAAGGTATGAGTATCGAAATGAGTAGTTATTGAGGCTATTCACTGTTACTATTTGGCTTAAATTTTTAAGTAAGATTTCTTGTTTTATTGGTAGGTTATATTTCTCAAAATACAAATTCATAAATGAAGTTAAATCATCAGGGGATAACTCTTGTTTCTTTTCTTTGTAAACATAGAAGGCCAGTTCTGTTAAGAAATTTATATATGTGTCAATCTCATCATTTCTTACGCCCTGTTTCCTTAAGTAAAAATAAATAAAAGCCTGATAACAGTAACCTTGAGATGTTATTTCTTGATCAAGAGGTGTTGCAAATGTTTCATAGGTAATTATGGTAGATAGAATAAAAAAAGGATATGCGGGCATAATTCCTCGGCCAATAATTTTCCCTAAAGTGGAATCTATCAGGTCTATAGCTTTGTCAACATCTTTATATAAAATATTAGTTTCAGTGTGTGTATCTCTTATTTCTTTGTCTGTCAAACTTGTCCATTGCTTAATTAATTCATACCTTAAAGAAGGTTTAAGTTCTTTTATTTTAAAATAGGCAAATGATGCGATAAGTTTTTCATCTTTAATGTTCAATATAAAGATATCATCAACAACAATAATACAATGAGGATATATAGATAAATCTTTTATATGTTTTTCTTTGCTTTTAGCAAAATGAAAATCATCTATTATTGGGATAATTCTCTCTTTCTCAATATTGTTTATATCAACTCCTTCATATTGTTTTTGAAATGAACGTAATATTATATTTTCTATTTTCCCTTTAAACTGATTCTTTTGATCAGATACATACACAGGTACAAAATTCTTCTTTCGCAAATCTTTAAACATCATTTTACATTGGGTTGTTTTGCCTGATTGTTCTTTCCCAACTAAAACAATCTTTGGATAATTCAAAATATTTTTTAATAATTCTTCCGAACTAATTATTTTGTATTCTCTCAAATCATTATCATATGTATCTAACTCAGGATATACATATATATCATCTAAAAAAATCCTTTCTTTTTGAGAATGTGCTTTTGTTAACATTTCTGCATCTTGCAAGAAGATTTCAAATTCTTCTTTTATTTTTATTTGTATAATCTTTATCTCTTTTTCAATTATTTTTTTTAATCCACTGTAAACATCAAGCCACGCTTCATCCATATTTTGGAAACTCGAGACAGGTTTTCCATCTATAGGCAAAGCCAATATTTTAGAAATGTCTTTATCATCCAACCAACCACAATGAGATAAAATGATGGGTATAACTGAAATTCCTTGATTTTTCCTTAACTCCAAAGCTTTCTTTTTTTCTTTCTTACATTCCTCTGATGAAAGAAAATTAGCTGAAATAAATAAACAAATAACATCTGCATCATCTAAATTATTATCAATTTTATTTTGATAGTCCTCACCTGGTAAAATTTTCCGATCATACCACTCTTTAATTAAGCCATTGTCTTTTAGTGGGGCAATATGTCTTTTGAATTGCTCGATATAAGGTTTTTCATCAAGATGCGAATAACAAATAAAAAGTTTTAATTGCTTGTTTTGTTCCATAGCATTATTCCTTCAATTTCTATTTTATCATATCAATAAATCTATTTTTATTAATCCTGTAGACAACTTGGTGATATCCGCACTCGGAGTGGGGACCTTCCCCTTTTGTGTGATATAAAGATCGGTCGCGATATTCTACCTCTGGCTGGAATTGCCAAGCCATTTTCGTGTCAAAGTATGTAAATCATTGCTGCCATTGTGCCGTTTTTCCTCTTATAAATCCAGAGTATTTGAACAATTATTTTTTGTAAAGCCATTTTTCATTATAATAATGAATAACGAAAATTTCGTAAATGTCAAGATTGAAAGCTAAAAGCGATCGAGCTCTTGTTTAGCTGCCTGGAATAGTTGCTTGAAGGCATGGTAACTGTCCATTAATTCTTTCTTGCAATAGTCAAGCGATAGAATATTTAATTTCTCATCGAGCTTACTTTCTGCTGCCTCCAAAATCTGCAAAGGCGCCATATCTCTTTTCCCGAGAGTGACTAGATAGTAAAAAACACCAAGGGGGTGCATGAATCTATAACAGTCTGCATTAGCGCAAATCTCAGACTCTATAGAAATAAAAGGAACTGCTTTGTGGTGAGCTGCTATTGTATTCAATAATATTTCCTTTTGTTTTGGAAGAATATCAAACCTTTCAAGAAATTCTTTTGCGGCTTTTAGGCTGTATTCTACATGTTTGTTTTGCTCATTTTTTTTGAATGCTTCACCTAATTTTAGATCCATCAAGCATATACCAATACGAACCAGGTAGTTGTCGCAATTAAGGTTGTTAGCTATTTGAGTACCTTTGTCTAGTGACAAGTAAAGATGCACAAGTGATGGTAGTCCGTACTTTGCGATTTCATCAAGAGCATACTTATAAGCTGCTTCGTAAACTTCGCTTAGATTATTTGCCATAAAAAATCCTCCTATAATTTATAGAATTTTTTTTGCTCGTCATCCAAACTATTATATAGAATTTTTATCTCATTTTTAATTTGACGGAGTCTGGATACGCTATCTATTGAAAAACTTAATCTAGTTTTTAAAGTATCAATTAGGTCAATGGGTTGCTTCAATTGTCTCCTAAGACTTTCCGCCAGTTCGATATATTTCTTATACTCTGGTTTATTGTTATGAAATAACAACTTAGCTAGCAAAAAAAAGGTGTTCCCGAGTCTGCGCATGTCCTCAATTTTTTCTCTAATTGCTAAACTCTGTAAAGCAAGATACTCAGCATAATCACAATTGCCCGAATCTTGTTCTATTTTCGCTAACTCGTAAAGAGAAGATCCTATTCCTATATTATCTCCTATGGCTACTCTGGATCCTAGGCTCTTTGACAGAAAATTTCTAGCCTCTGTATACTTATTTAAAAGTCTATATAGAACGCCCATCCTCAAATAATAAGTTCCGATACCTCTTGCATATCCTATATTCTCTTTTAGCTTATTGCTCTTCTTGTACAAGAATTCTGCAATCGAATAGTCATGCAACCGCTCATGAACTATACCAATCTGCTCGATAGTGGCAGCCAAATCTCTGAATTGTTCACATTTCCTTTTAATGGTTTCGCACTTCTTTAGTTCTTTAATCGCAGTCTCATACTTGTGTTGAATGCGATGTAAAATTCCAAGTTGCATATAACAATGTGAAAGCAAATAATCATCCTTGTTATATAAAGCAAATTCTTTAAGCTTATGAAAAATTCTCTTGCAAAGGTCATACTTTCCAAGATATTGAAAATTTATTGCTTCTTGCAATTTGCACTCTTGTGCTTTATTCTGGTTTCCTAGTTTAGTGAAAATCGCCTCAGCTACTCTAAGCCTTCTATTGGATGAGTGAAAAACCCCTTGATACTTATAAACTTTACCTAATTGTAACAAAGTCTCTGCTTTACGGCTTGGATTTCGGAATTTAATCAGCTTTTTGTATATGGAAATTGCTCCATTCCAATTGCCGCTTTGCTCCAATTTTTTGGCATACTCGATCGAGTTTTGATTCATCATTCCTTTGCAGTTTCGCTGTTAATGTCTCTCTGATACAAATCGTCTTCAGTGCAAAAGTGCAACCATCGCTCATTGTACTCCAGTAACTCTATACTATTTTTTTTCATACCAGATAAGTATTCTTCCGTCATCAATTCAGATGACTTTTCGCGCGATGTAATGAAGAAGATTTTCTTACTTAAAATTGATAAACCAATTGAATAAAACTGTTTTTTCCCTAGTTGGTGCACCTTTTCACCTCTTACCACTCTGATGATATCATTCTGCAGGTCTATGACAGGGTGAGTTGGTGCAATGGGGTTCTTTGTGATACAAACGACAGGCTTTTTGCATCCGTTTTTGTAGAATCTCTTAATAGCTTGAGTCAACAAAACAGAATCAAAGATAATATCACCATGACAATATATGAACCAATCATCGAGGAAATCCTTAATATGGTAAAGTGCATCTCCAGTTGTTTTCTCTCCAGTGTCAAAAATCTGAGTTTTTGCATTATAAGCGATTCCCTTTTTGATAAGCTTATATATATCAGACTTTTTAAAGAAAGTAATAAAACAAAGATTTTTTATATCATTATTTAGTATTGCCTGAACAGGTCTACATATGATTGGAATATTTTTGTATTTTATTGCACATTTTTGTGTATTTTCTGTACATTTGCCCATCCTAGTTCCTTTGCCTCCAGATAGTAATACAGCTTGTCTGAGTACTGTTTCTTGTGATAATATTGTTAATGTTTTCAAATCAGTTAGTTTGTTAATCGTATAGTCAGGGACTTTAAGTTCAGGGTCTTCAAGAGTATAAATTGGGTTTTGATTCCTGTCACGACTTCTCTGGATACGAACTGACCAAATACCGACCCTATTTGCTCCGAAAACATCTGAGTCCAACCTGTCGCCGACCATTATTGAGTTAACAGGATTAGCTTTCAGACCATATAAGGCTAAATTAAAAAGTTGTCTATCTGGTTTTGAGTACGGGGTATTCCCTGAAGTAACTATGGTATCGAAGTATTTCAGTATCTGCTTTTTTTGGAGGAATTTTCTTATTCTTTCAGAATCACCGTTGGCTATGATGCCTAACCTGTATCTTTGCTTGAGATATTTTAGAATCCCTTTAGTATCATTGTACATTTCAATTTCTGATGCATATTGTTGAACATAATTGCTGTAGATTTTTCTAATCTGATTGATATCCAATTTCTTATTATAAACGTTTTTAATTAGAACTTCCCAAAAGAATGGATAATGTTGGATATAGGTACTTTCCAGTAACCCGCTCAAAAAATTATATTCCTTATTTACTTTTTCTTGTATGTTTGGATCAATATGGAAGCCTGAATCCTTTAATACTCTGTGAATAATTTTTGGAATCTTAGTTTTATAGGCCTTATAATTTTCTATAACATTATTCAAGTCAAAAAGCACATTCTTTATCAACATTTAATATTTTCCTTTTGACCTAACGTACGAAAACACAAGAATGAGGGGAATCAGCATGAAGACAATGGTTAACAGAATTTCAAAAAGAAAACTATGTTGCATAATCGGCTTGTCCTTAAGTAAAGTCTTTACTTGAAGATCGTCAAACCTACAAATTGCAAGAAACACCAGATTTCCAATAGCATACGCCCCAAAAATCGATGCAATATACAAACTTCGGTTATTAGAAATCCTTTGATAGTAGTTGTCCAAGAACTGATTCAGTGTTGAAAATTTGTTCATTGTGGTATTATAGTATTGGTCGATATGTAGCATGGTTTTAAATGCTTCCATTCGTTGGGTAGTAGTATCTTTATGAGATATGTCCAGATTATAATATTCATCGAGTCTACGCATTTCTGCATCTCGCAATTTATGCAGATTACGTATCTTTAGTTTTCCTAGTGGAGTAGCTGCAAATTCATTCAAATTGTAGTTGATTTTATAAAGAAAATATTTCATGGTCAAGACTCGTTCCATTTCAAAAACAATTAATATTTGACTTTCGAGTAATTCAGTCTCAAAGTCAACCGAATATGCCTTTAAGGAACCTTCACTGGTTGCTATCCATATGGTTGTATTCCTGGTAGAATGCTCACACTTTTTAAAGAGTTTATCTACTATATGGTCGCTCTTCATTTTCCAATTCACATCACCAGTGATTAGAGCTCTGAATTGTCTTTTATGTGTTTGAGTAATAAATTCTCTCATTTCTTGCACCTTCAGCTTAGGGTCGCATAACTTGTAGTCTATATGAAAAATAACATATGGGAGTATTTGATTGTATGGCTTGAATTCCTTTTTCAACTCCTCGATTGCTGAGTTGTAAAGCCCTTCAAGATTAGAGCTATTGATTTCTTCCTTGTTCAATTTATGTTGTGTTGAGTTAATACACCTGTAAATAAGAACTAAATAAGTCTTTAACAGAGCTTCAAGTTTAAATTTCGATGGTCTAATGATTAAACAACTTGCGTCATCGCCAATCGAAAAATCGACCTCGGTTGATAGTTTTTTAAATTCTCTAAGCTTCAGACCTATATCTAAATTTAGGTAATGATTTGAACGAAGCCAAAATTGAGCAGTTCCAACTCCCATTTTATTTAAAGTAAAAACTAACGTAATTTCAATAGATTCAGCAGAAGGTAAAATTTCTTCGGCATCCAAAGCAAGTCCTTTGCATAAAATTTTAGGAAATTCAATCATTAATGCATTTTGACTCAATCGGATATGCTCTCGAATGCGTTTCTCATACATTTTTTCCCTAAAAATATCCAAATAAACAGGCTTTCTGTTATCTCTAACTTCATTTGAACCAACAAGGTAACTTCCAACTACATATGGGCTAATATTGTTTTGAACACGATTTAGGTCTATTCTTTCCTCAAAGGGTGAAATGAGATCAAAATTACACAAATAGGTAACATTGATTTTACATAAATCCTCTGTCAGAGTAAGATCGTTGTTTTGTTGCATTTAAGACACCTTGCTAGTAAAAATTAGCATTATAAGCTAGCGCGACAAAGATTAATATATAGAAAAGGTTTATTTATGTCAAGATAATTAATGTTGACCTCTGAACGATTTGACTCTATCCAGCACTCTTTTTTTAAGAGCTGTTTTCATTAATAATCAATGCCTTTTCCTTTCTCTCATTTTACTTAGAGACATTAACTTTCATTGAATTAAATCTCATAACATATTCATGTTCGTATTGAATAACCGAGCGTTCATTTTGCATGATTGTATAGTCTCACCAAGTAATTCCTTACGGATTTACCGTTGTCACATACTTTTGAGTCCCACCGGAATATTCTAAGATTACCGCGCTTTTGAGCGGATTGCCGTTTTCATCAAAGCTGATGTTGCCCGAGACACATTGGAAATCTTTAATCTTTGTCATCGCATCCCGAACCATCGCTGGTTTGTCGGTTCCGGCTAACCGTATCGCTTCGAGTAAAATTAAAGTCGCATCATAACCTAAAGTCCCTAAAGCATCGGGTTTTGCGCCATATTTTGCCTGATATTTGGTCACCCATTCCTGCACTTCGGGTCGCGGGTCATCGGGTGAATAATGATTGGTAAAATAGCCGCCATTAATCGCATCACCGGCAATCTTAACCATATCGGGCGAATCCCAGCCATCACCGCCCAATAAGATTGCCTTGATACCCAATTGTCTGGTTTGTTTGGCAATTAAGCCGACTTTATTATAATAATCCGGGATGAATAGAACATCGGGATTTTTTGTTTTTATCTTGGTCAATAGCGCGGAGAAGTCAACATCATCTTTAGCATAAGATTCATATCCCTCGATTTTTCCACCGCCTTTGGTGAAGTCGGCTTTAAAGAATTCGGCTAACCCTTTCACATAATCATTGCCGACATCATAAAGCACCGCGGCTTTCTTGGCCTTTAGATTTTCCAGAGCAAATTTTGCCGCAACCGCACCTTGGAACGGGTCAATAAAACAGGCGCGAAAGACATAATCTTTCCGCTTGCCATCTTCGGTTACAGTCACTTTTGGATTAGTGGAAGTTGGTGTAATCATTACCACCGAAGCATCTTGACAAATCTCGGAAAGCGGAATCGAACATTTTGAGGAAACCGAACCAATAATTGCTTTCACTCTATCTTGATTGATTAACTTACTGCCGGCATTAGAAGATTCGGTTGGGTCGTTTTTGTCGTCAGTAATGACCAGCTTAATCTTTTTACCCAAGACCCCACCTTTGTTATTAGTTTCTTCAACCGCTAATTGGCAAGCATTCTTTACTGATTCACCAAAAGTTTTGACATCACCGGTCAGAGGCACGACGAGTCCGATTTTAATGATGCTGGTATCCTCTTTGGCGCAGGAAAATATGGTGAGTAAGAGCACAAATACAAAAAACACCGAGAGTGAAATGGTAGCCGCAACCTTTAGGTTGCGCCCGAATCGGGCGGCTACCTTTGTCTCCTGAATTCGTGCTCTAATTTTTTTTGTTTTTTGTTTCATTTTTCCTCCTTAATTTTATCCATATGTCGTAGCGGTGCGATTTATCGCACTCTCCATATCTGTCGGATGAATCCGACCGCTACTATTCGCAGGCTAAAGCCTGCGGCTACCTCTGGTGTCTCAACGGTTGACTTTTCTCTGTGAAAATCTGTGTCCATCTGTGGTTTCATCTTTTCTTTTTAATTTACCTCCGCTGTTTTTTGAATAGTTTTTGCCCAGGATGAAAACCTGTCTTCTTTTATCGCTTTTTTTATTTCTTTCATCAGTCGGATGAAGAAATGGATATTATGCAGGGTCAGTAACTTCGGTCCCAAAATTTCATCGGCAATGAAAAGATGACGTAAATAAGCCCGCGTGAAATTCTGGCAGGTATAACAGTCACAATCGGGGTCAAGGGGTGAATAATCGCGAATATATTGAGCATTGCGCATCATTATTCGACCTTGCGAAGTGAAGGCGGTTCCGGTTCTGCCATTTCTGGTTGGCAGTACACAATCAAAGATATCCACGCCGCGCCACACGGCTTGGATAATATCCTCGGGATAACCAGCACCCATCAGGTAACGGGGTTTAGCTTTTGGTAGATTCTCAACCGTAACCTCGACCATTTCATAGGTTACATTTGACGGCTCACCTAAACACAAACCACCAATCGCATAGCCATCAAAATCAATTTCGACAATTTCCTGAGTGTGTCGGCGCCGCAATTCCGGATAAGTCGCGCCTTGAATAATCCCGAAGAGATTGCTGATTTGGTGCTTAGATGCTTTTGACCGTTTTGCCCAAAGCGTTGTTCTATTACAGGACTCGGACGCTGGTTCGATTGGAGTTGGATAAGGTGGGCAGACATCCAGGCACATCATAATATCCGAACCCAAAGCTTCTTGAACTTGTACCACTAACTCAGGAGTAAATAAATGATAAGAGCCGTCAATGTGCGATTGGAATTTGACGCCTTCATCATCAATCTTACGTAAGGTGGCTAAGGAATAAATCTGAAACCCGCCCGAATCGGTCACGACCGGTCGGTTCCAACCGATGAACCGGCTTAAACCGCCGGCGTTCTTAATTACTTCATGACCCGGACGCAAATAAAGATGATAGGTATTGCAGATAATCATCTCTACGCCATTTTCGGATAATTCTTTTGGGGTTATAGTTTTAACCGTTCCTTGAGTCCCGACCGGCATGAAGACCGGTGTTTCGACTTCTCCATTAGGCAACGAAAGTTTGCCAAGACGGGCTTGGGAATCGGAATCTTGTTTTATTATCTCAAATTTCATTTAATAGTTTTTAGTTGTTGGTTATTAATTGTTTGACTAAAAACTAACAACCAATTGCTAACAACGGTCTTATCCAGTTTCCATTTCCGAAAAGCCGCCCAGATTTAACCTTTGGGCACGTTGACGCACAATTGCATTCTCGCCTAAAATCGAACCCTCCAGTAAAGAATTTTCAACGTAAGCACTGCGATTTATGATTGAATCTTTTATAATCGAGCTTTTAATTTCAACTTCTTCGCTGATTGAAACGAATGGTCCAATTACCGAATCTTCAATATTCGCTGTATCATCAATATAAACTGGTGGAATTATTACGGATCGCTCACGTGGTTTGAAATGGTGGGTATTCTGTAGCAGATAACGGTTGGTGCTAATTAGTGCTTCGGTGGTTCCGCAGTCTAACCAATATTCGACCGGATAAGCCTTGATTTTCAATCCTTCGTCAATCAGTTCTTGTAATGCATCAGAAAGCTGGTATTCGCCTCGAGTTTTTCTATCCTCCCTAATGATTTTCTTCAGGGAATTGAAAAGCGGAGCAGCATCCGTGAAGTAATAAATACCAACAATGGCTAAATTGCTTACGGGCTCAGAGGGTTTTTCGATGATTTTACTGATAAAACCGTTACGCTGTTCGACGACACCGAACCGTTTCGGATTTTCCACCGGTTTTACGCCAATTAGATTTTCTTTGCCGATTAAATCGGTTATGTTCAAATCAAGAATCGTATCGCCTAAAATAATCAATACTGGGTCATTAGTGAAGTAATCTGCCACCCGTGACACGGCATCGCCTAATCCTTTAGGGTCTTTCTGTTCGATAAACTTAAAAGGTACTTTGTAGTTCTTTTCCAGATAATCTTTAATCTGGTCACCTTGATTGCCGACCACGACGATTACTTCATCAGGACCGGCTTGTAATAGTCGATCCATAAGGTGACCGATTATCGGTTTACCCGCGACTTGCAGCAGAACCTTGGGTGTGGTGTGAGTATGGGGTTTTAATCTTCTTCCTTCACCAGCCGCCGGGATTAATGCTTTAAACATAATAACCTCCCTTTTAATCAGGGACTAGTGGTTAGGGACTAGTGATTGAGACCAATCCCAAATCACTAATCACCGTCGCTTTGCCATCAATGCTTTGAGTTTATCGATACGAACTACGGGTAGCGGGTCGACTTTTCTTTTCATCGATAAGTGATAAGCGGCTAAATCACCTTGCATTATTAAAGAGAATATGTGAGCAAGAGCACTTTTACCATCCGGATAAAATTTTTGAGCTTTAAAATAACTGCCTTTGGTGATTCTTAGCGTCAAATCCGCCCTTAGTCGATTTCTCCGGTGTCCAGCTGGGTCAATCAAAATCAGAAGATAAATTAGAGATTTCGTTTTTTCTGGTCCTCCGATACCAACAATTTCGTTATGATTATGTTCGGGGAAATAGCTGGCATGGGCAATTACTTTGGAGAGTTCATTGAATTCGCAGCGCCAACGGTTCGCAACTGGATTTAAGAGACGCGATGTTGAGTAAATAAAAGGGATTTTTTCATCCAAGTTCTTCGCCAGCTTTTTAGCCTGTTCTTGATAAAAGTCGCGACGAGCAATGAGAATTTTTATTGTTTCAGTAATATTTCGGTCAAAATTTTTAATAATACCCAGCTTAGCAAGTAAAACTAAGAATGGGATGAATAGATACCCGATTGCGGTGCGGGGCGGAAAGCTGGACGGGATTTTTACTATAATATTATTATTCGGTCGAGCCAATTCCGCTAATTTACCGCCACTCGTAATGCAGATAATTTCGCCGCCGATTCTTATTGCCTGTTGGTAGGTAGAAATTGTTTCTTCGGTATTACCAGAATGACTGACCGCAAAAAATAAAGTATCGTTCGTGACATATCTGGGTAAGGAATAATCTTTAACAATTAAAACTGGTAGCTCAGAGTAATAAGAGAGCAGACCCTGGAGTATTTCCCCTCCAATGCCTGATCCGCCCATACCGGAAATTACGATATTGGTGAGAGTTGAGAGGCGAGGGACGATGGTAGCTGGAAGTTTTACTTGTTGGGCAATTTTTCGGGCATCCTTGATTTGCTCGGGTAATTGGTAAATTAAATCTAACATAGATTTTTCTTTAACCATATCGCCTCTATCATCCTAATTTACTTTTGCGACCCAGCTGATTATTTTTCTTCATTGTTGTCGACTTCAAAATAGTCAAAGAGCTTGGGAAACTTTGTATTTATTTCTTTCATTAGATAACGAGTTACTTCTAATGGCGTATTAAATTCTAAAATACAGTTGGCAATTGTTGCTGCCGTTGTAGCATCTAAGGTCCGGATGATTTCTTTTGCCAAAGGGACACTAGCCGGTGTCATCGATAGTTCATTGATGCCAAAACCAACCAAAATTACTATCCCTAAAGGGTCGGCGGCAAATTCGCCACAAAGTCCAACCCAGATATTATGGCGATGCGCCGCATCAATTGTCTCTTTGATTAATCTTAGAACCGCGGGATGCATATTGTCATAGAGTTGGGAAACTTTTTCATTAGTGCGGTCAACCGCTAGCGTATATTGGGTTAAATCATTAGAGCCGATTGAGAAGAAATTACACTCTTTAGCCAGCGCATCGGCTTTTAAAGCAGCCGAAGGAATTTCAACCATTATTCCAACTTCCATTTGGTCATCGAAAGGTATATTCTCAGTAATTAGTTCCTTTTTAGCTTCATTCAACAATAATTTAGCCCGTTTTAGCTCTTCGAGGTTTGAAACCATCGGAAACATTACCTTCACATTGCCAACGGCAGAAGCTCGAAGGATTGCGCGTAATTGATTCTTGAAGAGTTCCTTGTCGTCGAAACAGAATCGAATCGCACGCCAACCCAGAAATGGGTTTGCTTCAAGATAGCCCGGAATGACTTTGTCGCCCCCCAAATCAAAAGTCCTAATGATTACTGGATAAGGTTTCATTTTAGCCGCAACTTCAGCAAAAACTTGATATTGCTCTTCTTCGGTTGGTGCCCGGCGTTTGGCTAAATACAAATATTCGGTTCGGAAAAGTCCGATCCCTCTTGCGCCATATTGCTGAGCCGTGAAACATTCGGCAATGAATTCGATATTGGCGGAAAGGTCGATGTATTTACCGTCCTGGGTTATCGGATCGGCTTCTTTAAGCTTGAATAAGTACTTTTTACGGCGGTCAATCTTTTCGGCTTCTTGTTTATAAAATTCCAGACGTTTATCGGTTGGGTCAAGAATTACAATCCCACGAAAGCCATCAAGAATGATTGTTTCACCGGATTGAATATTTTTTTTAATATTTTCTATACCCATGACGGCTGGAATTTCCTTAGCTTTAATCATGATTGCACTATGGGCAGTTTTTCCACCGGCTTCAGTTACTACTCCTAATACTCGATTCTTATCGATAAGGGCGGCTTCGGATGGTAGTAGGTCATGAGTAACGATAATTGAGCGGTTCTGAATTTCATGAATTGAGGGTAACTCCTCGTGTAATAAATTTCTTAAGACCCGATTGGTGACATCCAAAATATCAGTAAAGCGTTCGCGGAAAAAGGCGACCGAAGAACCGGCAACCGGCGCCGCCAGTTTTTTCTGAACTTCGGAGTAAGCAAATTCGGCATTGAGTTTATTCTTTCGGATATAATCTTTAGTGTTTTGCCGGGTTTCGCTGTCGCGGAGTAAAGAGATTTGAACCGAAATGAATTCGGCTAAATCTCTCCCCATTTCACGCTTTACCTGCTCGTACAATTCTTTCAACTCGCCTTCGGTTTCAGCAATGGCTGATTCAAAACGAGCAATTTCCTGGGGGACGGCTGAGTCATTAATGGTTCGGGCACTTAATTGGGGGAATAAGTTTTCGTAAACAAAGGTCTTCCCGATAACGAAACCGGAGGAAACCGGAATACCTCTTAAGATTCTTTCTTTCTCGTGCACTTAGATGCCTTCCAATACTGCTTTAAGAGCTTTAAATGCTACGGCTTCATCTTTTCCTTTTACTTCTAAAGTTATTTCACTTCCTTTCTCGGCAGCTAAAGTTAAGATCGCTAATATACTTTTACCATTAACCCAAATACCATCTTTACCTAAACGAACGTTGACGGAGTATCTTTCGGCAATCCTGACAAATTCTGAAGCCGGACGGGCATGTAGTCCGACTTCATTCCTAATGATAATCTTCTCGCTAATCATAAGATTACTTTAATCAGTTAAAAAATCAAGGTTTTTCTGCTATGGCGCATTTTTTACCAAGTCAATTGGAATGTCAGGTTGGTATCCGGTCTATCTAATAACCCGGATAGCAAGATAACGGTGCCTTGATAGATACGTTCCAGTCCTTTTTCGGACGATGATACCGAATAAATCGGAAAGTACCAGAGGTCAAAGGGGGTGTCAAAAGAATTTAAGCTGATTTCGACATTAGGGTCTAAAATCAGCATTGAGCAATCTTTTATCTTTTCCACTTGTCCAACCCTTGCGGTATCAATTTTTTTATTGTTAATGACTAAATGTTTAAGGGGTCGAAAGCCAAATTCGATGCCAAAACGAATTAGGTTTGATGAGGAGACAGCTATTTGTTTCAGGGCATAGGAAAATAAAATGCAGTTCGAACTAAGCGAGATTGTTTTATTCAATACCCCGGACGAGTTAGGACAAAATCCACGTAAGGTTAAACTGAGACCATTTTGATTCATGAAATAGTTTCGATTTTGTTCTAATACGTTATAAACTTCATCGAATCGATTGTTATAAAAATCTTCGACTTTAACCCCCGGGTTGAGGAAGTGGTCTAAAAGGGAGAGTTTCTCGTAATTGTCATAAATAAGATAATGCTCAATATCGGTATCTTTTAATTTTAGTTCAGAATGAATGGTTCTAACTGTTTCACCGGAAGTTAAATGAGATTCAATTGCTGATTTAATCTTTTGGTGATAACTTTCTTGATGCCGGCGGATAATATCGAAAAGATTGATTCCGAATTTTTTAATGTCTAAACACTGGATCGCTCCGCCTTGCTGCGGGGTAACGACTAAAAATATTTCTTTATTATCGAAAATAATTTCCGGTCTACCGCAGGCATCAAAATCATCAAGAATTGGTCCGGTCTTCTTGTCTTCCGTAATCATTTTATCAGCATTTACTAAATGTTGATAGACCCCGTTCCTGAGATGGGGAAGGTATAAACCACCAAAGATACCGTGCCAATAAGCATCATTACACTGTCCTTTGAAAAGCTCAATTCTCGCGTTTTTGCTTATGGGTTTTTGAGATAGGCTCATTTTCTTCGAAACGTAAAGCATACGTTTATGCAAACGGTTCGCCTCCGAATACTTGACTAAGAAATTCCGGAAAAATCCGCCGCGCAGCAGGTTAAAATTGGGCGGGAGATTCTTCTTGAAGCTTTCATATTGTTCATAGACCTTAGGTTGTAGTACCCATTCACCCATCTCCTCATAAGAAGCATTGTCGAGATAGATTCTTCCCAGCGGCGGCGATGATTCAATGTATTTACTTAACAAAGTAGTACGAATAAAATCGGACTGCATAAGATTTGCTAAAAAATCTTTTAGCCAACCATCTTCAAAACAGTGTTTATGGGTGCCGGGCCAGGAACCGAATTTCTCGCCGTCGTCAAAAAGCAACCTTAAGTGATTTTGACCTTGCGTCATATCTTCTTTGAGAAATTCGATACTTTTTGCTACGGGCTGAAATGGTACAAGATATCTCAGGTTTTTACTAACTGGCAAAATCGCCAAAGTTTTGCCTTCTTCCTCGGTTACATAATAACCGTGGAGTTCATTCTCGGTTAATCCTGAATATTTAAAATGAGTGTCATCAACCACCGTATATTTTACGCCGGCTTCGACTAAAGATTTGGTCAGATGCTGTTCCCAGACCCGTTCGGTCAACCATAATCCTTGGGGTCGAATCCCAAATTTCTTTTCCAAAAAATCCGAATACCATTTAATCTGGTCAATGCGGTCATTCTCCGGTAGCAGGGTTAAGATTGGTTCATAAAACCCAGAGGTTAGAATTTCAACTTGCTCTTTTTCGACTAATTCCTTTAGACGTTCAACAAATTCTGGGTGGTGCTTGATTATCCATTCCAAAAGACAGCCAGAAATATGATAATTGGTTTTGAGGGTGGAAAATTGGCTTATTAAATCGAGAAATGGTTTGTAAGCCATTTGATAAACCTCTTCAATCACCGAATCGAAGTTACCAATCGGCTGATGAATATGAACGCCAAACCCAAAATTAATCATTTTTCTTATTGTAATATACCCAATCCCTGACCAACGTCAAGAGTCATACGTAATAACTGGTTTATTTGTGGATAATCTTTTACTCGGTCTTGACGCCTAAGCTTTTTCGAATAGTATTAGAAGGTGAAGAACACGGTTGCCTTCATCCTGGCTGGAGGTCAGGGTGAGCGGCTTTACCCTTTAACCAAAGACCGCGCCAAACCAGCCGTACCATTCGGAGCAATCTATCGCATAATTGATTTTACTCTCTCTAATTGCGTTAATTCTGAGCTTAAACAGATTTTTGTTTTAACTCAATATAAATCCTTTGCCTTAGACCGCCACCTTAGTCTGGGCTGGAATATCTTCAATACCGAGTTAGGCGAATTTTTACATTCTTTACCACCGCAGTTTCGGATGAAGGACGACTGGTATTTAGGAACCGCCGATTCAGTTTATCAAAACCTCTATTCACTTAAATCAACTAACTCGAAATACGTAATGATACTTTCGGGTGATCACATCTATAAAATGGATTATCGTAAGATGCTAAAATTTCATAAAATTAAAGACGCTTCGGTAACGATAGGATTATACGAAGTTCCAATTGAACAGGGGAAACGATTCGGGGTTTTGGAAGTTAATTCCGAACAAAGGATTATCGGCTTTGAAGAAAAACCGCAAAATCCTAAACCAATGGTCACCGACCAATCAAAAGCACTGATTTCGATGGGTGTTTATCTATTCAATACCGAAGCGCTGGTCGGCGCCCTGATGGTAGATGCGGAAGACCGCAATTCAGCGCACGATTTTGGTCGGAGTGTTATTCCAAAGATGTTCGATGGTTATCAGGTCTATGGTTATCCGTTTGAAGACGAAAACCGGGGTCGGTTAAAATACTGGCGCGATGTCGGGACGATTGACGATTATTATTCAGCGAATATGGACTTGGTGGAAGTTGACCCGGTCTTTAATTTATATGACAAGCGTTGGCTAATCCGGACCTACCAACCCCAGTTCCCGCCCGCCAAAACCGTTTTTGCGGATTACAGCGGCGGCAGAGTCGGCGAGATACTACAATCAGTTGTTGCCCAAGGTTCGATAGTCAGTGGCGGCAAAGTTAATCGCTCAATTCTTTCCCATCAAGTACAAATCCATTCTTATGCCGACATCTCGGAATCGATTCTAATGGAAGGGGTAGAGGTTGGTCGCTACGCCAAAATCCGCCGGGCAATCATTGACAAATGGGTCAAAATCCCGGAACGGATGGAAATCGGATATAATCAGGAAGAAGACAAAAAGAAATTTTTTGTTTCCGAATCCGGCATTGTCGTAATTCCGAAAGAAACGAAACTATAGATATGAAGGAAACGGTCTTAAAAGCACTATTGAAACCGACGACTTATGGCAAGAATGTCAAAAATGTCCGTTTAATTCAAACTCATACCTCTTGGGTTTTTCTCACGGGCGGCATGGTTTACAAGATTAAAAAGCCGGTATTTTTTGGTTTCCTTGACTATACTACCTTAGAAGCCAGAAAATTCTTCTGCGAAGAGGAATTCCGGTTGAACCGACGCCTTTCCCCGGATATTTATTTAGAAGTCGTACCGATTGTCGAACGCCGTGTTTCTGCTTCGGATAAAACGGGGAAAATATTTTTTAGCGGTAAAGGGAAGGTGATTGATTATGCGGTTAAGATGAAAGAGTTGCCGCAAGAAAAACTGATGACCGAATTGCTCAAGCAGGACAATATTACTTATGCGACCGCCGACGAAATTGCCAAAATCATTGCCCGCTTTCACCAGGCGGCAGAAACCGATGCCACGATTAATCAATTCGGCAGTATGGAAACGGTAAAATTTAATTGGGACGAAAATTTTGCCCAGACCGAGGAATTCATTGGGAAAACAGTCGGCTCGGCAACCTTCCGACTAATTAAGAAATCAGTAAATAAATTTATGGCAGTTAATTTAGCATTATTCAACAAGCGAATAAACGAAGGAAGGATTAAGCAGTGTCACGGCGACCTTCATTCCAAAAACATTTTTGTAACCAATAAGGTATATATTTTTGACGGAATTGAATTCAACCAACGTTTTTCCTGTTGCGACACCGCATCCGAGATTGCCTTTTTTGCCATGGACCTTGATTATTACGGCAAACATAATCTTTCCAATTTCTTCATTGACCGCTATTTGCAGCATACCAAAGATTACGAATTATTGGCGCTGTTAGATTTTTATAAATGCTATCGTGCCTATGTGCGGGGTAAAGTCACCGGTTTCAACCTTAATGATAAAGGAATCGGTGTTAAAGATAAAGCAATTGCCGCCCAGACCGCCCAACGATATTTCGATCTATCGGCGCGTTATGCCAAAAATCTATTCACTTCGCCCAAGTTGATTGTGATGATTGGATTGCCCGGGGTCGGTAAAACTCATTTTGCCCTCGAACTGGCACAAAAAATTAATGCTTATCATTTGCGGACGGATATTATCCGCAAGGAATTGATGCATATTCCGCTTAATGAGCATCATTTTACTGGTTATGGCACCGGCATCTATACCAGTAACATTTCAGGTCAGACCTATGAAGAACTTTATAAGCGAACCCGAAGCTATTTGTCTTTTGGCAAGACCTGTATCTTGGATGCGACTTTTTCTTTAGAGAAGGCGCGTCGAGCTGCCGCTAAAATAGCTGAGGAGTTCAAGGCGACATTTCTGATGATTGATTGTTATAGTCCGGACAAAATAGTCTTTAAACGAATGGCAAAGCGCGAGCGCGGGTTCGATTTTTCCGATGCCAATCCCGAGGTTTATAAAGCGATGAAAAAGAACTTCGACCCGGTGCCCCATAGCAAAAATGTGATAAGAGTCGATACTTCAAAACCACTTAAACCATACATCAAGAAAATCGAGGCAAAGCTTCAAGCAAAGCGATGATTTTCCGCTACGTTCAATCGAGTTAGAAGTCGCTAAATTCCAAATTCATAAATCTAAAAGTTTGGGATTTGGCAATTGGGATTTATTTGGCGTTTGGTGCTTTGGGCTTGGGATTTTCTTTAGTTGTGGGAGGCTTAAAGAAAATCGGTAAGAGTCATTACTTCATTTCCGATGCTCATCTCAGTAACCACGATTGGCGAAATACTGAGATATTATTAAAATTTTTAGCGTCGCTAAAAAATAAAGCCCAAAGTCTTTTCATTCTCGGTGACCTATTGGAACTTTGCTTTCGTTATCGGAAAGGAATACCACAAACTAACTTGAAAGCGTTCGAGGGCTTAAGAAATTTGAGAAAGTCCGGAACCAAAGTCTATTATATTTTGGGTAATCATGATTATTGGGTAAGAGATTATCTCAAAAAAGAACCTTCGCTTTTTAAGCTTGAGACTTTGGATGGGGGAGAGGATGGGATTTCGGTAAAAACTTATCGGACTTTGGATTTGGATGGTAAAAAAGTATATGTAGCGCATGGCGACGAGATTGACCATTCGATTCTTACTACTTTAAGTCGAACCGTATTAAGAAGTCAATCTAACCCGTTAGTCTATTTTCTGCTCCATCCCAAACTGGGGTTAGTTTATGCGCGATGGTTTGAGTCAATCGTGCGGAATCTTGCCGATTCGATGGGAGTGGTTAGTAAGTTTGAATCATTTGCTAGAAAGAAGATTAGCGAAGGCTACGATATCATTATTTTGGGACATACTCACAAATCAAAAGTCCAAAAGATCGAAGCCGGCTATTACCTGAATACTGGTAACTGGATTAACAATTACAGTTATGTCGTAATTGAAGATTCCCAGCCCAGGCTCGAAACATTCATTCCTTAAGCGAATTCACCAAAGTCTTTCTCCATTGATGAGTTTCTGCCAGTACCCCTAATTGTCCTGCAAAGGGAAAAGTCCCGAAGCAATCTCGTTTTCCCCTCTTTAATTATTGTTGACAAGTGTTTAAAATTTGCTCATTATTAATCAAGATGAATCTCATCTTTGCTAATGATAATTCTGCTGTTATTGATAATTATTTTATCATTAATTTAGTAAGGAGGGCAAAATGGCTCTTAAAATAATCAGTCTCATTTTTGTCATATCGCTGACTTTTGGTATCCAAAATCCGAATCAATTCAAAGATGTGCCGTTTGATGTCAATGATGTTATCAATCGATTTTCATCTCATCATTCCCAACCGCCTAACTCCCCGAGTCGGGTCTCTGACGAGGGTCGATTCGACCAATCCCTAATCCCTGATTTGACCGGTGAATTTTTGATTGATACAAGTATCGTTTACGTCATTGCTGATAATTACCAACAATATCCAGCAGTAGCCTTTGATGGCACAAATTACCTTGTGGTTTGGGAGGACGAACGCATTGGTCTTTGGGACATTTATGGAGCACGAGTCACTCCTGACGGAATTGTGCTTGATGAAGGTAGTATTCCAATCTCTACCGCAGCAAATAACCAACGATTCCCCTCGGTTGCTTTTAATGGTAATAACTATTTGGTGGTTTGGGAAGACTATCGAAGCGGTTCCCCACACATTTATGGTACACAGGTTACGCAAAGCGGGCAAGTATTAGACCCAAATGGCATTCCAATCTCAACTGCAACATCTGTCCAAGGACATCCTTCGGTTACGCTCATTGATACAAACTATTTGGTTGCATGGCACGACCATCGTAGCGGCGCTTGGGATATTTATGGAACCCGAGTTACACCAGCTGGAACTGTGCTTGACACAACTGGTATTCCAATTTCGACTGCAGCGAATGACCAATTGACTCCCTCGGTTGCTTTTGATGGCACGAATTGTCTGGTAGTCTGGTCAGACAGACGAAGTGGCACTCCAAACATCTATGGTGCTCGAGTCACCCCTGCTGGAAGCGTGCTCGATGACACAGGCTTCCCAATCGTAATCAACACTAATTTTAATAGTCAATATCCTTCAGTTACCTTTGGCGGAACCAACTATTTGGTAGTTTGGCAAGATGGTCGAAATGGCCCCGTTAATTGGGATATCTATGGAGCCAGAGTCACACTAGCTGGTATTTTGCTTGACACAAATGGAATCCCAATGTCTACTGCAGCAGGTTACCAACAATTCCCTTCAGTTACTTTTGACGACACAAACTATTTGGTAGTGTGGTTGGACGATCGAACTAATCCTTTTATAGAACGTGACATTTATGGAACTCGGGTATCACAAGTTGGCACAGTACTTGACCCAACAGGAATTCCAATCTCAAGCGCAACATATGGGCAATTATATCCTTCAGTTGCCTTTGATGGCACAAATTATCTGGTGGTGTGGTCAGACTATCGCAGCAATAATATTTCTGACATTTATGGTGCCCGTGTCACACCTACAGGAACTGTACTTGACCCAAATGGTATTCAAATCTCAACCGCAGCAAATAGCCAATGGTCACCTTCAGTTGCTTCTGATGGCACAAACTATTTGGTGGTATGGGAGGAAAACCGTGATAGTACTTCTATGGATATTTATGGTGCAAGGATTGACCAAAATGGGAATGTCCTTGACCCGGATATCCCAATCTCAACCGGAGGAGCTGACCAAAGATATCCCTCTGTTGCTTTCAATGGCATAGATTATCTAGTTGTGTGGCAAAACTATAGGAGTAGTAATCAATGGTGGGATATTTATGGAGCGAGGGTCAATCAACAAGGTATAGTCCTTGATTCAAATGGTTTTGCTATATCAACTGCAACTAGGGACCAAATATTCCCTGCCGTAGGTTTTGATGGATTAAATTACCTGGTTGTTTGGCAAGATGGTCGCAGGACCTACTATACTGATATTTACGGTGCCCGCGTGAATTCACAAGGTAGCGTTCTTGACACAAACGGTATTCGCATTACTAATGTTTCGAATCAGGCGCAGCACGCTTCCGTTGCCTTTGATAGTACCAACTATCTTGTGGTATGGGAACGCGGTGATGCTAATAATGACATTTATGGCACACGGGTTTCACCCGGTGGAACTGTGCTTGACCCGAATGGTATCCCAATCTCTACTATAACAAATAGTCAACAAGAGTATCCTTCGATTGCCTTTGATGGTTCAAACTACCTGGTTGCGTGGCATGATTATCGCCATGGCAGTCGAAATCCCGACATTTATTGTTCTCGGGTAACTCAATCCGGAACTGTACTTGACCCGAATGGTATACCAATTTCAACTGCAACGAATAGCCAAATCAATCCTTCAATTGCGTTTGATGGTACCGATTATTTAGTGGTATGGGAAGACTACCGTAGGCGATATGACCTCTATGGTGCTAAAGTTAGTCCCTCTGGTGTAGTAATTGATTCTTTCCCAATTACTACCCAGATAAGTTACCCATGTTATCCTGCTCTTGCTCGTGGTTCGGGGAATCAAATTCTTATTGCTTACTCAAAATTTTGTGAACAAATCAATAATCATCCTGCGAATTCATTCCGGATTTGGGGAAAGCTACCGCCTTATTTAGGTATTGAAGAAAATAATCGACCGATTAACGCTAAACGTTTTATGCTTGAAGTTTATCCGAATCCGGCGAAAACCGTGATGTGTGTCCGTTGTCCGATGTCCGTGAAAGATAAAACAGAACTTAAAATCTTTGATGCGTTGGGAAAGTTGACAAGAGAGATTGCTTCTCCGCCTAAGGCGGATCGCAATGACCAAGATATTAAAATATCTCTGAAAGGAATAAATCCCGGAATCTATTTCTTACGACTGGGCAAGGAGACCAAAAAATTCCTCGTCGTTAAATAAGTCGAAAGACCCACCCTTTGGCAGTAAGCCAACCCACCAGCCTGCTATCTAGGCTACTCCATAGGCTAACCCTTAGCCTACTTCCTAACCTGCCCCTTAGCCAATACCCTATGCTACTATCTGAGCTACTCCTTAGGCTACCTCTCAGCCTATCCCCAAACCTGCTTCCTAAGCTACCCGTAAGGCTACAATGGGGGCTAGCCCGGAGGCTACCCCCTAAGCCGCTCCCTATACCGTATAGGAGGTAGCATAGGGCTAGGCTGTGGCTAGGAGGCTGTGCAAAAATATTAAAAGCAGTGAAGCAATATTTCTGGAAATAGTCAAAATATTTATCTTGGAGTACTAATTCATTAACCCTTTTTGAAATCTCGATAGTCTAATATAGAAAAGG
>Ga0315291_10000615_pt1 | contig 47169 bp, 40 predicted proteins | sample YL17G12_20_MG_FD_203070 | JGI IMG/M metagenome (GOLD analysis project Ga0315291, IMG submission 203070) | Sediment microbial communities from Yellowstone Lake, YNP, Wyoming, USA - YL17G12_20 | ecosystem: Environmental > Aquatic > Freshwater > Lake > Sediment | place: USA: Wyoming | collected...
CTCGAGCTGGTTTTTATCCCATCCAGTATAAGTCTCTTTGCCCTCCACAATGAAAGTCGGGTAGGTTCGGATCCAATAACGCAGGGATTTATAGATTCCGAGAGGAGATTGAACATCAATCAGTTTAATGAGGAGACGATGCTTATAGAGATGATTTAATTCCTGGATCCAATCTGAGAGCTTTGTATACTCCTCTTTTAAATCCGGAGGATACTCTTCCATCTCTTTTTGATGGACCTTTTTATCCAGCCCTGCCTGATCGAAGAGGATTTGACAACGGCGGCAGTGATCAAAAAAGGTGACCACTTTCGTGACAATTTCCAGTTGGATGGGTTTCATGATTTTCCTCCAAGAAATAACAACCAATTATAATCCAATGACCTATCCGATTTCAAATGGGCGGTTTTTAAAATAATTTGTATTTGGAAACCGTACGTACAATCATGCAACTCCAAACTGCGAAAACTTCCATCCGTTGGTGATACCCCTGAGAATTTTTCGACACCCGGACAGTCGATGTTGTCCCATTGATGAATTGGGCTCATAATCTGAAATTCGGTAGTTCAAATCTATCCACGCTATCAAATCTTTTTGGAGGGTTAGAAGATATTGGAAATGCTTCTAACCCCTTTCTTATGTCTTTTTCCAACGGTTTTTTAACGGATCTCACGGCAATGGGACAACCCGCAGGCGCAGACAGATTATTGCAGTAATGTGTCTACAACGATGGACAGAGTCGACAAAAGGAATACAAGACATTCAGGCCTTTTATTCAATAATTTGTTGAATATAAATGATTTTTCAAAAACAAAGATTAATAAGTTAAAGATGGCACTTTAATTGCTTCTATTCTATGCCTGAATGAAAGCTGTAAACTTTTTTATAATAAAAGTCCGATGAAAAGAATAGATTTATTAAAGGAGGAAAAGTTATGCAGAACCCAGAAAAACTTCTAGAAGAGATTTTTGAATTGGCAGTTGAGTACGATATGAAATACTTCGGGTGTACGCAAGCTGTTCTCGCAGCTTTGCAAGAAAAACTTAACGTAGGGAATAGAGATGTCTTAAAGGCGGGCAGCGCGCTGGCCGGTGGCGTAGCCAGACGAGGAGAAACATGCGGAGCACTGATTGGTGCCATTATGGCTATAGGTTCATTGGTTGGCCGAGAGAGGTTAGAGGATATGGAGCAGTACTATAAAGCGATGGAACCGGCCACGCGTGTTTATACCGCGTTCAAGGAAAAAATTGGTCATACACTCTGCTGGGAGATTCATAAGATTCGCTATGGTAAGGTTTATCGACTCTTTGTCCCGGAAGAGAGAGAGGCCTTTCACAATATGGGAGGTCATGGGAGAAAGGGGTGTCCTGAGGTGTGTGGAGTTGCAGCCAAAATCGCTGCGGGCATCGTACTTGATATGAGGGATTAAAAATAGCTTCTTTGTAACGAGGAGTGGAGGTTTAAATCATGTAGCTTTATTTATAAGAAGACCTCTATCTCTTCAATAGAGATTTCAGTTCCTACGGTGGGAAATTTATTGATTTTCAAATATTCTCAGCAAAAAAAATAGAGGGGATCAATATTTTTGACATTTCTGCTCTCGTGGAGGCGATTTTCTCGAATCCATGCCAATTTTATCAAGAAGATCCCTATACTTTGGTTTTAAATCGTATTCTTCTTTGTACTCTTGAATCATGGGAATTCCCCAATTGTGTTCCTGTAACCAACGGGAGCCTTCTATAAAATTTGGGAGCATCTCTGGGACCATTGTAAAAATAATCTCGTCGTCCTGTGCAAAAGCTAATCTACGGTCTCCCTTACATGGAACGGCAATATTACAATCTTTCTTTAAGATTGTCGGGACAATGGAATAAACACATACAGCGTGTCCCGAAAGTTGAGCATGAATATCTTTTCCGTCTATCCAATTTTTAACGATCAAGAGCTGGCTTGTCATCATACCGTTCACATGCATAAGAATGACGTCGGGAAGAAAGTTACAGGTGTTTACAGGGGCTGAAACAATTCCTTGGTACAAATTATACTCAAGATGCGGCATGTTCTTGCACCATTCTGAGGCAGCTTTCAAATCTTTAATGCTGTCCGGGTGACGGTGATGTCCTTCTAAAAAGTACGGAGTTCGCTCGACAAAACCCAGGCCAATTACGGGCTCGGGACACCAGTTATCTTCCTTGAACATCGCTATCGTCTCACCATTCCGTTGAGATCTGGCAAAAGACTGGCATAAAGAATACTTGTGCGCCCAGTCCCGCGTTGGAATAATGGCTCCCTCTGGAACTTCTTCCTTATTCCTTAATAACTTGACAGCAATGGGATGCACACGCATGCGTAACCAATATTCTAACTCCGTTCCCATTTCATGAAGCTCTTCTAAGGTCATTTCCCTTCTCCTTTCCGATCTGTTGTGTAAACTATTTTTAATATCTTTAAATTTAACTTGCAAGGGGAGCTCGAGAAAATAGGAAAATAATCTTGACTGGCATTAAAATCTGAATTAAAAAGGGTTTGAACGCTTGGAGATCTCCATTATATTATTGAATGAAGATAATGGCAATTTATGGTCGATAGATCAGGGACAGAACACTCTTCGAAGAGAAGCCAAAAAGGGCGAAATGCCTTCACTGGGGTTTGGACGGCCAAATACACGTTCAATGACATTATCGGGGAAAGTCCCGAGATCAAGAGAATAAAGATATTCGCATCAAAAGTATCACAGACATCTGCAAGCATATTGCTTACAGGTGAAAGCGGGATAGGGAAAGAATTATTCGCTCACTCAATTCATCAAGCAAGCCCAAGAAAAGACAAACCTTTTGTGTGGGTTGAGTGTTCCTCCATACCCAGGGAACTTTTGCAGTCTGAGCTTTTTGGATATGAGTCGGGGTCCTTTACAGGGGCGGGTAAGAATGGGAAACCTGGTAAGTTTGAGATTGCAAATCAGGGCACGATATTCTTGGATGAAATTGCCGATATGCCGATCGAGATGCAGGCTGAAATCCTTCGAGTTCTGCAAGAGAAAGAAGTCATAAGGATAGGAGGCGTCCAACCCAAGAAAGTCGATTTCAGAGTGATTGCGGCTACAAACAGAGACATAGAGAAACTTGTCAAGGAGGATAGATTCAGAAATGACCTCTTCTATAGGCTCGATGTTATTAGAATCCATATTCCTCCGCTTCGCGAAAGGCGCGACGATCTATCAAGCCTCATCCAACATTATCTGAACTTCTTTGGGAAAAAATATAATAGACCCGTAATTCAATTTAGTTCGGATGCTCAAAGATTGCTTGAGAGATATAACTGGCCTGGAAATGTTAGAGAGTTGGTTAATGTCATTGAAAATCTTGTGATTTGCAGTGATGGTAATGCACCTGCAACAGTAAAAGATATCCCAGAAGAGATTAGCAAAGGCCTTTACACATACAGCAAGAATTCGACCACTGATTTGAGGGAATCTATCGTTCAGATGAAAGCAACCCTTTACAAAATGGAAAGAGACATGATTTTAGATGCCTTGAGAAAAACCAATAACAACAAACTTAAGGCTGCGAAATTATTAGGAATTCACAGGTCTGGACTTTATCAAAAACTGAAAAAATACGGCATTGATTGATGAAGATTGTCTATTCTAGATGAAGATTGTCTATTCTAATAGACAACCTCCATCCTATTCATCCCACTCCATTTTTATCCAAATCCCGCATCATTTTTTGCATAAGAAAAAGACCATCACCAAGCCTTATCAAGATATGTATACAACTATAGACAGAAACGATATGACGGAGTCTCGGGGCATATCTATTAGAAGATTGATAATCGTTTGAATTTAAAAGAGTTCCTGCTGATACACAGATCGGAGAAGCAATGGCATTATAATTGCTTATATACTATTTTTTAAAAGCATGTCCCCAACAGAAGCAAATCTTTTTTGATCTATGACTTATTCTATCGATGGCGTGAGGAGATAGCTTGAAGAATTTGTTCTATTTGGAAAGGCAAGACATCCCTTCAATGGTTCTGATTCATGGTTTAGGCAGTAACCAAAGGAGTTGGAAGTTTCAAACGAGTTACTTTTCGAAGAGGTGCCGCGTCATTGCAGGTGACACCAGATGGCACGGGAAATCCAGATCTATTCCAATTCCAACCCGATATTCCATCAAACAGTATGCTGATGATTGGTGGAAACTTATCGAAACACTTAGGCTCAAGCATCCTTTTGTAATGGGATCAGGGATGGGCAGTTCGATTGCTTTACAGATAGTCCTCGATCACCCTAATGAAATAAGAGGGGTAGTCCTAATCAACTCCTGGTCCCATTGTGACGACGATTTTCGTATGTGGCTTCAAAAATGGGTCAGAATAGTTAGAGAAGAGGGTGTCGATGGCCTGACAAAGTTTGTCATACCTCATTTATTCAGTAAAGATTTTATCCAAGAAAAACCTGAAGTAATAAAGCTTTACAGCCAGGCGAGAAAAGAACAGGAACCCGAGGCAATTGTGACGGCTTGTAAAGCATGCATGAACTTTGATGTAAGAAAAAGATTGGAGAGGATCAAGATTCCTACCTTATTAATAGCAGGGGAGTACGATGTGTTAACTCCTCCTTATAAATCAAAATTCATATTAGAAAAAGTACCGCATGCAAAATACGTAAAAATCAACAGGTCGGGGCATATGCCTTTTTTAGAAAAACCTTCTGAATTTAATCGAATTGTACTTGATTTCGTCGATACCGCTATCGAGGAATCGGTTTTTTAAACTCAACGGATACCTCTGCAGGCGGCAGAGTTTATCCCGCGTTAAGATGGTTGAATGCTCATCTAATGGGACGTATCGATCATGAATCCATCCGCGCTCTGAGAATAGAATCCTTTCCAGATGAATTCATCTCATCTTGCGGACAGGTTTTTGGGGCCGCTTCTGCTATTGTTCTTTTCCAGCCTTTATCTCGTTTAATATCGTACTCCCCAGGGGAGGCGTCTAAATCATACCTTAATGTATAAGTTTGGAGAAGCGGCTAAAACCTAAGATAGTTTCCTTTTCTAGATTCTGAGATGATTTTTGAATAGACAGACAAAAACTGGGCCCTGAAGAAAATTCTGCCGTAGAAATTTAGTTGAAAGAGAGGGTAGTTTGAATGGAAAAATTGAGTGACGCTCAACTGGATAGGGTTATTCAGGCATTAGAATCAATTGTATCTAAAGAATATATCTCCACTAACCTATTTGAACGTATTAAGAACACCCTTGATGTCTTTCCCTACGAATTAGAGAAGGGGCAGGTTTGTCATGCCGTGGTCATGCCGGGGTCCAAGAATGAAACCAGCGAGATCATGAAATATTGTAACAGCATAAGAATTCCGGTTTTTATAAGAGGATCCGGGACTCACCTGGGAGGGGCATATAGACCTCATATCCCAGGAGTCGTGGTGAATACTCATCGACTGAATAAAATAGAGGTGTTCGAGGAATACGGTTTTTTTGAATGTGAGGCTGGATGTGTGATGGGGAAAGTGGCGGATCATCTGGCGGAACTAGGGTATTTCTTGCCGATGGCACCCGGGAGCCGTGATATTGCAACGATGGGTGGATTAATTGCGAATAATACAAGTGGACATATCGTGGATTCATCCATTGGAAAACCGGGGGATTATGTTCTTGGATTGGAAGTGGTCCTTCCGAATGGGGATATTATCGAAACGGGAACCAAAGGCTTAAGGAGACCTGCGGGTATTGAGTTAACAAGGTTTTTTCTCGGTGGAGACGGGCTCTTGGGCGTGATCACTAAAATAAGGATGAGGCTTGTCCCGGCGATGAAAAAAGCCTACGGATTAGCTGTTTATAATGATCTCTTATCTTTGGCTCGTGGTGTGCAAAGGATGTATTTGGAAAGACGGCCGATACCTCTTTTTATGGAATTTTTGGATGCTAAGAGTACAAAGATCGGGTTTGGACTCAGGGGATTAGAAGCTCCAGAAGGTGCTGTTAATATGTTTGTTAACATTGGCCAAACAGAACAAGAAGCCGTTGGAAAAGTGGACATGGTTTTAGAATCCCTTAGGGCAGAAGGGACGATCGATGCCCATCAGGTCAAGGATGCGGATACATGGCATAAGATCTGGTCGTCGAGGGAAGTGATCGGTTCAAACCTGATGCAACAAAGGGGAGAACAATTAAAATCTGCAGAGATTGTTTCAAACCTGAGAGATCTGGTTCTCTGTATGGAAGATTGCATCAATTTTACCCAAGGATTGCCTTTATTGAGTCAATTGGACCTCTATCTATTCGGCCATATAGGTGCCTTGACGTTTCATCCTGCATGCTTAATCCCAAGACATTGGGAGAATGATAAAAGAAGGGAGGCCATTGATGAATTATACCAACGGGATACAGAGTTAAATCTGAAATATAGCACCTGCGGTGGTGAATGGGGACAGTTTGCAAAAAGGAAAGATTTCTTTGTAAAGAGGTACGGAGAGAGGAGTTATGAGATCGTCAAGGAGCTGAAAAAGATGTTCGACCCTAACAATATCCTGAATCCCGGAATTTTAGAGGGGTATCGGTAAAACAGTCTATTTGAGAAAACCCTTAAAGCCAAGGAGGAAATGGCAGTGAATGAGGATAAATTTGTTAATCAATTGAAGGAGAATATATTAGATATTGCAGGGAGGTGCAGAAATTGTAACTATTGCTATTCGGTTTGCCCCCTTTTTGAATCTACCAGAGGATTTCAGGTTCAGGGGCCGTCAGGCATCCTCCAAGCCATCTCTTACGCCATCAAATGGGGAGAGATTGAGGGAAATGAAAAGGAAATCCTAAGAGATATACTTTACTCATGCACGACTTGCTACAGCTGCGTTTTAAAGTGCAAGAGCAGAGCGACAGGCGTCCCTATATTAGAGGCCATAGAGGGTGGCCGGAGGCTTTTGGTGGAATTGATGATCGGGCCAATGCCAAAACAGATAAAGGTTTTGGAATCTTTAGAACAGGAAGGGAATCCATATGATGAACTTGCTTCAAAGCGCTTGGACTGGTTGAAAGATCTAAGGAAAGAGAGGTCACTCAACAACAAGCTCTTACCAAGAGATAAGGCTGAAATTTTACTATATGTAGGGTGTACCGCATCCTATGATGTTGATCTAAGAAATGTGGCACCCTCAATCGTAGGATTGTTAGAAGCGATCGGAGCGGATTACGGGATATTAGAGCAGGAGAAATGTTGTGGTTACCCTGCAAAGAAGATGGGAGAGGAAGGTTTATTTAATGACCTCGCCCAAAATAATTTAGAAAAATTTAATGAAAGTGGTGTTCAAACCATCCTCACCATTTCACCTCATTGTTCCAACACTTTTATCAACGAATATCCAGAGGGCATAAAGAAATTCAAAATTCAGCACTACACAGAGTTTTTTGCTGAGATGATTGGAAGAAAGGGACTCAATCCCAAATCAAGGGGTGAGAAGGTCATAACCTATCAGGATCCCTGTGATTTAGGGAAAAGACAGGGAGTGTACGATGCTCCTCGGAAAATTCTAAAAAGTCTGCAAGGAGTTTCTTTCGTTGAGATGAAAAGAAATAGGGAGAATAGCCTGTGTTGTGGAGGAGGCGGAGGGAGGATGTGGATTGAAACTGAAGAAATCCCAAGGCTGTCCGAGACGAGGGTGAAGGAAGCTTTAACATTGGGAGCTGAGATCATTGCAACTGCTTGTCCTTGGTGCCATATCCAGTTGGAAGATGCTATTAAGACAACCCGTAGTGAGGGAAAAATAAAGGTGAAAGACGTTGCCGAGCTTTTAGCCGAATCTATATAAGCTAAAATTTGGAGATCAATGTTATGGAAATTTTCGTTTGCTTAAGGCAGACACCTATTATCAAAGGAGAACCCAAGATCCAGATGGATCGGAAATCTTTAGACCTATCTGGGCTTAACCGACATATGAACGAATGGGATACTTATGCCTTAGAGGAAGCGCTTCAAATGGTACAGAAACATGGGGGGAATGTAACAGTCGTTTCATTGGGCCCAAAAGAGACGGAAGATGTCCTTTTACACGGTTTGGCAGCCGGAGCAGCAAAAGCAATACATATTGTCACGTCCGACCAACAAAGTATTGATAACTGGACGATCAGCAATGTGCTTAATCATTTCATTAACAAACAACCCTTCGATCTAATCTTAACAGGAGTCCAGGCAGAAGATGATGGGTGTGCTGAGATCGGGCCAACCCTTGCATATCTTTTAGAAATTCCACATGGTTCTATGGTGGTAAGGACTGAGTATGAACCAGACCAGAATGAAATGAAAGTGATCAGGGAATTGGAAGGAGGATACAAGGATTCCCTTCGTCTTAAGCTACCCGCCCTTTTAACCGTCCAGACGGGGATCAACCAACCTAGATATGTTTCCACGATGAGGTTGAGAAGATTCAAAAAGGAAGCCACGATCACAAAACTTTCTTTTTCGGATATCGCTTCAGAGATAAAAGCCCTCTCGCCGAGAGTGGAGATTTTGGAATTTTTCCCTTATAAACCGGAAGCCTCTCAGGTGCAATGGTTGAAAGGGGAACCTGTTGCGGTAGCGGATCAATTGTTCGAACGCTTGCGTGCGAAGGGGGTTTTATAAAAATGGACGGTAAGATCCTGGTGGTCATTGAGCATAGAGAGAATGAAATTAGGGAAATTTCATGGGAGCTTCTATCGGGAATAGGGAGATGGGCTGAGTCTCATAAAATGGAGCTGGAGGGAGTACTGTTAGGATACAACCAAGAAGAATTCGTTGATGAATTGGCAGGGTCCTTAAGCAAACTATATTATATCGAAGATAAAAGCCTAATAGTTTACACATGGGAATATTATCTGAATGCCCTGATACCACTTATTAAAAAAGTGGGTCCTCAGCTGATCATTTTAGGACATACCAGCATGGGCATGGATTTGGGGCCGAGGCTTTCTGCATCAATGGGCAGCCCCTATCTCCCTGATTGTCTTGACCTGGAATTCAACGAGGGCGGTCTCGTTGTTATACGGGAACTTTTCGGAGGGAAGCTTAATTGTAAAGTGAAAGCGATTCCAAGTGAACACTACTTTTTAACATTAAGATCAGGGATATTCAATCCTGGGGTAGAGAGGAAGGGGAGAAAACAGGTCGAGAAGATTGCTCACAAATTCGACCCGGAAAAATTTACGACAAAGTTTTTGGAATTAATAAAGCCACCCCAAGAAGGAGTCGATATAAGCAAAGCGGATATTGTCATCGGAGTCGGTAGAGGAATTGGAGATAAGGATAAGCTGAAAGTGGTAGAGGAGCTGGCAGAAGCGACAGGGGGTGCTTTAGCAGCCACGCGGCCCGTCATTGATAATGGATGGCTATCCGGAGAAAGACAAGTCGGGCAGTCGGGAAAGACCGTTAAACCCAAATTATATATTGCCTGTGGCATCAGTGGAGCATCTCAGCACAATATCGGGGTGAAGAAATCAGAGACGATTGTGGCCATTAATGTGGATCCGAGAGCCCCCATTTATAGAATTGCTCATTATGGGATTGTCGGAGATTTATTTGAAATTGTACCAGCAATCACGGCAAAGATTCGGTCGATGAAATAAATTTCGTGAGATAGAATCATGACCTCAGAGTTACTTGTAACGAGAGAAGTTTTCTTAGGATTCTCTTTCAGTTCAAAAATGGCTTTTTATGCCCTTGCATTTTTCTCCCTAGGTCTTTTCATTTGGGGTTTAACTCAAAGATATAAGAAGTATCGGCATGGAAGGGAACATGAGAGGATTTCGAATATTGGCAGAAGAATAATAAGGTCCCTAAAAACCTCTCTAAGCAATATAACGCTCATCAGGGACGACCTTTATTCAGGGGTATCCCATCTCTTTATCATGTGGGGGTTCCTTATTCTCGTAATCGGCACCATGATCATTGCCTTCAACTTTGATATCCTTTCTTTGATCAATAAGAATTGGAACTTTTGGCATGGATCGTTTTATTTGTGGTTCTCTTTCCTTTTAGATCTGTTTGGCCTCTTGCTCCTCATTGGAATTATCATGATGGCTCTTAGGAGGGTTGTTTGGAGACCCCGATGTTTGGATTATCGCAGAGTAGACAGGGAAATTGGGAATTATGATCGAAAAAATTATGTGCTCGGTGATTGGATTTTTCTGGGAAGCTTATTTGTCATCTGTGTGAGTGGGTTTTTGCTAGAAGGAATACGGATAACTATCACCCATCCCCTTGATAGTTCTTGGTCGTTCGTAGGAAAGATCGTTGGAGAAGTGCTCTCAAATGAAATGGGGATTACGGATGGGTTGACCACTTATAGGGTAGTTTGGTGGCTTCATGGCCTCCTAAGCCTTATTTTTATCGCTTATATACCATTTTCCAAGGGGGTCCACATCGTTTCAGACTTTGCAAATATATTTTTTGACAAGGGTCTGGGAGGAGAGATTCCTCCTTTTTCTAGGGAGGAAATGAATTTCGATAAACCGGGCTACATTGGATTAGAAAATCTTACTTGGAAAGAACTGTTGGATTTGGATTCCTGTACCAAGTGTGGAAGATGCCATACCTCATGTCCCGCCGTAATTTCGGGCTTGCCGTTATCACCCAGGGATCTCATTTTAGATCTTCGCGATTTTCTTTCTGCAAAAGCAAAGATGGTCACTTTTTGGGACAGCGAGACCAGAGAAGATGAATGCGAGAAGGTAGTCGGTGGCCTTATAAGGCAGAAAACCCTTTGGTCATGCACCACCTGTTTATCTTGTACAGAACACTGTCCCGTGTTCATCCAACATTTGCCTCTGGTCATCAAAATGAGAAGGCATATGATAGAGGAGGGGAGCGTTGACGGAGGGATCCAAGATGCCTTTATCAACGTTTCAGAGTGTGGAAATTCATTTGGCGAGGCAAATACGAATCGAGGGAAATGGGGAGATGACGTTCATTTTAAAGTGAAGGATATTAGAAAAGAGTCTGCAGAGGTTTTATGGTTTGTTGGGGATTTCGCCTCGTTTGATTACAGGGCCATAGAGGCGACAAAGGCCTTCGCCCAGGTGTTAGGCATTTTGGGCGTTGATTTCGGTATTTTATATGATGGTGAGAGAAATGCTGGAAACGATATTCGACGAATAGGAGAAGAGGGTTTGTTTGAAGAGCTTTGCGAGCACAATAGTAAGATGTTGAAGGAATGCCAATTTGCTAAGGTGGTGACAACAGATCCCCATTCGATGAACGCTTTGAAATTTGATTATTCTGACCTCGGGCATCCAATCCTCCATCACACGGAATTGCTTAACGAAATCATCCGGAGGAGGAAAATTCTCCCAAAGAAAAGACTGAGCTACAGAGTTACCTATCATGACCCATGCTATCTGGGCCGTTATTCAGGGATCTATGAATCTCCCAGAAACCTATTGGAAAATTTGGGTGTCGATTTGGTGGAAATGTCTCACTCCGGTAGAAATAGTCTGTGCTGCGGAGCGGGTGGAGGGAGGGTGTGGATGTCGGAGAAGGATGACTTTGGGGTGCGCTTGAGCCATATGAGAATTAAGGAGGCCCAAGAAGCACAAGCCAATTGTATTGTGGTTTCATGTCCCAAGTGCCTCGTGATGTTTGAAGATGCCCTTAAGGCGATAGGGCTTTCTGAAAGAATCATTGTGAGGGATATCAGTGAATTGGTGTTAGAAGCATTTTCGGACAGTAATCTCATGATGAACTACAGGGTTTAGCGCCAAGTGACGAAAGGGGCCGAATCCACCTTACGGGAGGAGAAAGATGAAAAAGAATGTGTTGGCGAACTTAACTTGGCAAGAGCTTGACGAGATGAAAAGGGAGGATTGCATCGTTCTCATTCCGTTGGGCTCGACTGAACAGCAGGGCTCCCATCTCCCCCTTGGGGTGGACACCTATGTGGCGGAGAGAGTCGCTATGAATGTGGCTGAAAAAACAGGGGCCCTTGTGACACCTACGATTACCGTTGGCTATTCAGCGTGGTTTATGGAGTTCCCAGGTACCATTACATTGAAAATGGAAACACTTACTCAATTGATTCGGGAGTATTGCGAAAGCCTTATTCTACATGGATTTAGGAAATTCGTTTTTATTACTGGACATGGTGGGAATACGACCGCCATTGATCTCCTTGCAAGGGAATGGAAGCTCCACTTTGATCTAGTCCTATCTATGGTGGAAATTTGGAAAATTGCAAATGCACTAGCTAGAAAGTGTGAGACGCTTAAGGAAAAGGCTTTCAAACATGGAGGTGAGATCATGACCTCCATGATGATGGCGATAGATCCTGATTTGGTGGATATGAAGCGGGCGAGAGTAGAGTATTTGAAATCCAGTAGGCCTGCGTTTGTAACCAAGTCAACCCTAGGGGGTGCTGAGTTTGAGGGTATTGAAATAAACCTCTATGAAAAGGCAAAAAGCTGTACAACAACAGGAATTATGGGCGACCCAATGGGAGCCAGTTCTGAAACAGGCAGATGGCTGCTTAATGAGATAGAATTATATCTGGAACGAATGATTCGGAATCTCTAAATCTGAAACTTGTTATCCAGTTGAGTAACAAAAAGGGGAGGTCAAATATGGAAATGTGCGGATATGCTGGGGAAATCCTTCATGTGGATTTATCTTCGAAGCAGATATTAAAAGAGGATCTCGATCCAGGTCTTATCGATTTATTTTTGGGGGGGGTCGGTGCCTGTGCAAGACTGGGTTATGACTTCATTCCACCGGACGTGGAGCCGATGTCAGCAGAGAATCCAATTATTTTCGGAACTGGCCTTTTGACGGGAACCAATATCCCCGGCTCCTCGAAAATTCCTATGATGACTAAATTTCCAGCCACAGGGATAGTTGAATGTGGATCCGTGGGAAGCTCTTTAGGGCCCAACCTGAAGAGAGCTGGGCATGATTTCCTTATTGTCAAAGGGAAATCAGAAGAACCGGTTTATTTGTTAGTTGACAATGAAAGGGTAGAGATTCTTGATGCAAGAAAACTTTGGGGAAAAGACATATATGAAACGACAGATAGACTTTGGGAAATTCACGGTGACGAAAGCTCTGTCTTAGCCATTGGGGCCGCGGGTGAGAATCAGGTAAAAATTTCAATCGCCCTAGTGGATAAAATGAGTACAATTGGAAAAGGCGGGCTGGGAGCCTTGATGGGTTACAAGAAAATAAAGGCTATTGTCATCCGTGGCACGAAAGGGTTTAAGGTGAAAGATCCTGAGGGTTTTAATAAAATAGCCATGGAATTGATTGAAAAGATGAAAGCAGATCCAAGCCACGATGTGCATATTGAGTTGGGTAGGATGAGTCGTTTCGAAAACTGGGCTGAAGTGATAGGATGGCCCCATCATAATTTACGGATGAAATGCCCAAAGGAGATTACTGATTTGTTCCGGCAAGAGAGATACGTAAAAGAGGTATTGAAAGACAGGATGGCGTGTCCCAGTTGTGTAACGGGATGCAAAGATCATGTCCTTGTAAAAGAGGGAAAACAAAAAGGGGTAAATCCCTATATATCCTCTCTTTACGGACGTATCATGAATTGGGGCTCTCGATGTATGGTCGGTGGTTATAAAAACGCCATGAAATGCCAAGATGTCTGTAACCGGACTGGATTGTGCGTTCATTCATTTACGTCATTAATGGACTGGGCGGTCGATCTCTATGAACATGGAGTTATTAATAAAGAAGATACGGACGGGATGGAACTTAAAAGGGGTTTTGACTCCACCATGAAATTGATGGAGAAGACCGTCAGACGGGAGGGATTTGGAAAGATCCTGGCCGAAGGATGGAATGGTGCGATCAAGGCTATTGGAAAAGGCTGTGAGAAGTATGCGATCCAGATCAAAGGGACGGAACCTCTCTTCGATCCGAGACTCCATAGGCTTGGGACAGTGGAATTTTATCAGATAACAAATCCAAGGGGAGGTTGGGGCTCTCGCGGGCGGAGTGCTTCCTACATCCAAAAAGAGCGGCCGATTGAGGAGTTTGTGGCGTGGTGTGAGGAAACAGGAGTGCCAGAAGATGCGAAGAAGAGAATTTTTGCTGTGAAAGGTAAGTTTAATGTAGCCCGTCTGACGAGATATGCCGAGGACTGGTGCTACCTTTCGGATACCATTGGTGCTCCCTGTATGGAGGGGAGGGTGAGGAACTATTTTGACATGGGAGTATTTGAGAAATTATACGAAAGAGCGACGGGGAAGCATAAGGAAAAGGAGGAGATTAAAAGGGCGGGGGAAAGGGCATTTGTGATGATAAAAGTTCTGAACGCAAGGATGGGTTTTAATAGAAAAGATGATAAAGTCCCTGAAAGATGGTTTGAGCCGATCTACGTGGAAGGGAAAGAGCAAGTATTTGAGGATTATTATGGGCATCCGATCAGCAGAAACGAAATCGAGAAACTGCTGGACGATTACTATGATGAGAGGGGATTCGATATCAGTAAGGGAACCCCCTCCCGTTCTAAATTAATTGAATTAGGACTTGGGGATGTCGCGAAGGGCTTTGATTAAGACTCATTTTAGTTTAAGGAGTATATGCCCCGAAGAGGTTACGGATGGACATTGTGGTCATTGGGAATGGGATTGCAGGGATAAGCGCTGCTTTTACAGTAAGAAAATTGAAGCAGAACGCCAAGGTCACCATCATTTCGAAGGAACCGACTCCAGCATACTCAGCATGCATTTTGGCAAACTACATATCCGGTGAAATGGAAAGGGATCGAATCTTTATAAAATCAATGGGGGATTATTTAAAAGAAAATGTCGTAACGGAATTGGGAAAAGAAGTTGACGGGATAGATATTGATGAGATGAAGATTCATATGAGTGGGAAAAAGGTTCCGTACGACCAACTGATTCTGGCAACAGGAAGTTTACCTTTGATCCCCAGGATCGAGGGGGGGGGCCTAAAAGGGGTGTTTACCTTAAAGACGATAGAAGATGCAGACCGAATCGTAGCGCACAAACCCAAAAAAGCCGTCGTCGTGGGGTCCGGACCAATCGGTATAGAGGCGACGGTAGCTCTCAGAAGGCTTGGGTGTGAAATTGATTTGATTGAGCTATTGGATCGTATTTTGCCCAATCTCTTTGATAAGGGACCTTCGTCTTTGATTCAGGGAATGTTGGGAGAACAAGCGGTAGGGGTTTTTACGGGCGAAAAAATTTTGAATATTTTTGGTGAAGATCGTGTCCAGAACGTTACCACGGATAGACGGAAGATATCCTGTGATACCGTAATCATGGCTGCTGGAATGATCCCGGATACGAGACTGGCCAAAGAGATTCCTGCCATGGAGATGGGCAGTAGGGGAGGAATCAGAGTAAATAAAAAGATGAAGACAAGTATCCCGGGGATATTCGCATGCGGAGATTGCGTCGAAACGGAAGAGCTCTTCAGCGGTGAAGAAAGGCTTAATATGTTATGGCACAACGCCAAACAACAAGGAGACATTGCAGGATATAATACGATGGGGGTGGAGAAAAGGTATCCCGGATCCTTTTCAATTGCGGGCGTTGATGTTTTTGGGACGCATGCGGTATCCGTGGGTAAGACGAGCAGTCATTTTAAGGATAGGCCTTATGACATTATCGAAAAGTTCACTGACCGTGGTTATTACAGGATCGTCCTGGTAGATAGGCTATTTAGAGGGGTCCAGTATATCGGTCCCTATGAAGAGCTGGGGATGGTCTTTACTGCGATCAGACGCAAAGATCCGGTGGAATATATCCTCGGGATAGATGGAAGCAGAGAAATGTTATCGAGGAACCCGTGGTTATACAGACTACACAGATATCTGGGATAAACATCATCTATAAAGATTAGGAAAGGAGGCCTTTCTGAACATGAACTCTATTATCGCTGTCAATCCTGAGAAATGTGTGGCATGCGGTAACTGTTTGGCAAGTTGTTCTTTGGTCCACGAGGGAGCATTCAGCCCAGCACGATCCAGGATAACTCCAGTCCAAATTCGCAAATTAACAATGAACTTCCCCACATTATGCATGCAGTGCAGGGATCCCCTTTGCATGGACGTTTGTCCTGTGACAGCCATATCGAGAAATGAGGAGACTGGAGCCTTGATCGTCAATGTGGATCAATGTGTGGGTTGCCGCATGTGCACAGTCGTCTGCCCGTTAGGGGGGATTTCTATCAATTATGAGAATGGAAAGGCAATGAAATGTGATCTATGTGATGGCGATCCAGTTTGTGTAAAGGCGTGTGGATATGGAGCGTTGAATTATATCGAGGCCGAAAGGGACGCATTGAATAAAAGGTTGAAGGGAATCGAAAAGATTTCCAAGATCCTTAAAAAGATGGTTGAATAAAAGTCTTTTGGATCGGAGACGGATCGATCAGTTTCTGAAGATCTTAGGAATGGGGAGGAATCGTTTCAACCCCCCTGGTGCCTTTTTTTTCATAATTTGATTTGAGACAGTCGAGGTGCCGAGTGCCTTCGAAACAAGTGAAGTCCATGCTTAAGAAGGGAATGTACTATTTCTCGGGGAATGAGGCGTCTGCCGAGGGAGCCATTGCCGCGGGATGTCGTTTCTATGCTGGTTATCCCATCACTCCTTCGAGTGAGCTGATGGAGCGCATGGCAGTCCGTTTGAGGGAGCTAGGAGGCGTTTTTATTCAGATGGAGGATGAGATCGCTTCGATTTCTGCTGTCATCGGAGCTTCATGGGCAGGGGCCAAAGCGATGACCGCTACCTCAGGGCCAGGGTTCAGTTTGATGCAGGAGTCTATCGGATATGCTGCATTTACCGAGACGCCCTGTGTGCTGATTGATGTCCAGAGAGCGGGCCCCTGCACAGGACAGGCGACCCGGGTCGGAAGTGGTGATATCATGCAGGCCAAATGGGGTTCCCATGGAGACTATCAGGTGATCGCTTTGGCCCCTTGGTCGGTCCAGGAAATGTATGATCTCACTCTTCGTGCCTTCAATCTCAGTGAACAATATCGAGTCCCAACCCTGATCATGGCGGATGAAGCAGTGGGTCATCTCAGAGAGAATATGATTGTCAAAGAGAAGATGGAAGTGTGGCATAGAAAAAAGGCGGCGGGCGTTGCCCCTTTTGGAACGGAGGATGAGGATGGCATTCCTCCGATGCCTTCCTTTGGTGAGGGAGAGCGGCTTGCAGTAACGGGTTCGACCCATGATCCCTATGGATTTCGAAAGACCGACGATCCCGAAGTTCATAGCCGGCTGGTGACCCGGATTAATAAGAAGATTTTGAATCATCGGAGCGAGATCATCGAGACAGAGGATTATTTTTTGGATGACTCTGAGTTCGTCCTCATCGCATACGGCTTCACGTCACGGACAAGCCTCTATGTGGTCAAGAGTCTGAGGAAGGAAGGGATGAAGATCGGTCTGTTAAGGGTTAAGACCCTGTGGCCATTTCCAGAGGAGGCTGTTGAAAAGGTTGGAAGAAGGGCAAGGAAGGTGATCGTTCCTGAAATGAATCTTGGACAGATGGCGGGCGAGGTGAGAAAGTTCTGCCGCTGCGATGTCATCCCTCTCCATCAGACCGATGGAGAGGTGATACGGCCTGAAACGATCCTGGGAATATTAAGGAGGGTTGCGTGATGGTCAGGGCAATGGAGAAATATATTCGGCCTGGTGTCAAATCAACACCCTTCTGTCCGGGTTGCGGCCACGGGATATTGATGGGCCTGATTTTGAGAGCGATTGATGAACTAAAGATGGATATGAAGAAAATGGTCTTTGTCTCAGGAATCGGTTGCGCTGCATGGATCCCAAGCCCCCATTACGATGGGGATACCCTTCATACCCTTCACGGAAGGGCTCTGGCTTTTGCGACAGGAGTCAAGCTTTACAAACCCGAACTCTGTGTCATGGTGGTAAGCGGTGACGGGGATCTCTCTTCAATCGGTGGAAATCACCTCATTCATGCAGCCAGAAGGAATATTGATCTCAAAGTCATCTGCGCAAACAATATGATTTATGGAATGACCGGTGGCCAGGTCGCATCCACGACGCCCAAGGGTGCAAGGACGTCAACAACAGGAGAGGGAAATCCTTATCGTCCATTTGACCTCTGTAGGCTGGTGGAAGCAGCGGGAGCAACTTTCGTTGCTCGATATGCGGTGACTCAACCTGTTGCCCTCATCAAGGCGATTAAGAAGTCGCTTCTTCATGCTGGATTTTCTTTTATCGAAGTCCTCTCACCCTGCCCCACTCAGTTTGGAAGAAGGAATCAATCCGACCAGCCTGAAGATATGATCAGGGATCTCATGAGACGATGCATTCTGGAGGAAGAAGCGAAGGGGTTGACCGAGGAAGAAATGGCGGAGAAGATCATCACCGGAGAATTTCGATCATGACAGAGATCATACAGGTTCGATTAAGTGGCCTTGGAGGCCAGGGTGTTGTTTTAGCGGGATTGCTCTTGGGTCAGGCAGGAGTGATCGAGGGGAAATATGTCTCAGGATCCAATTCCTATGGAGCTCAGGCCAGAGGCTCCGGTTGTAAATCGGAAATTGTCATTTCCGATCATCCAATCGACTTCCCTCATTTGTTAACCGCAGACATTCTCATCGCCATGTCACAGGGAGCTTACCATTCTTATTGGGGAGATGCGAAGGCAGAGACAGGGCTCATCCTTTATGATCAGGGCCTGGTCACTCCAAAGGAAGAGTTGCAATTAAAACAGATCGGAATCCCGGCTACGGAAATTTCTGTGAAGGAATTAAAGAACAAACAGGTGGCCAACATCGTCTTCCTGGGGGCTCTTGTTGAAACTACCAAGATTGTTTCCCACCAGGCAATCCAAAAGGCGATGGATCAGCATGTCAGCGAAAGGTTTCAAAGGCTCAATCTCAAGGCTCTTCAGGTAGGCATGGATCTCGGGAGAAAAATCCATGGTTGAAGGAAGGACCCACCGGCCGGTCATCCGAAAAGAAAAGTGCCATTCCTGCGATGTTTGCATCAGGGGATGTCCTGCTCAGCTTATTCCGGAATACAGAGAGGAAGAAAAAAGCCTTCGGGGGACTCTTTATCGCGGGAAGATTGGTGGAGCGAGAACCCAAGGCACCGTTCCCCTTCCTCCTTGTCAGGAGGTTTGTCCCGTTCATCAGGATGTCAGGGGCTATGTCGCTCTCATTGCAAAAGAAAAATTTAAGGAAGCTCTGGAGTTGATCCGTGAGGTCAATCCTTTGCCTGCTGTCTGTGGATTCATCTGTCATCACCCCTGCGAAGAAGCCTGTCCGAGAGAAGGAGTGGACGATCCTATTTCCATTCGTCTCCTGAAGCGGTTTGTGGCGGAGTACGTGGGAAAAGGAGGAAGAATCAAGCAGAGGCCGGGAAGAATGAGGAAAAAGAAGATATTGGTGGTCGGGTCCGGTCCCGCAGGTCTCTCTGCTGCGAACGATTTAAGCCTTCTCGGTTATAGCGTAACGATCATCGAGGCGCTTCCGGTTTTTGGCGGAATGCTGGCTGTGGGGATACCGGAATTTCGATTGCCCAGGGAGATCCTTAGGATGGAGATCGATGGAATCAAAGGATTGGGCGTTGACATGATACCCAACCAGCCATTTCAATTTGGTGATCATGGGAAGAGATTTCGGCAAATGGGTTATCATGCCGTTTTCCTCGCCATCGGAGCCCATCGCAGCTTAAGGTTAAATATTCCAGGGGAGAAGCTCAAAGGTGTTTTTCCGGGAGTGGAATTTCTCAGAGATCTAAACCTTGGGAAGAAAATGGAGATCGGTAAAGAGATTGTTGTGATCGGGGGCGGTAATGTGGCGGTGGATGTAGCTCGTTCTTCCCTCCGCCTCGGCGTGAAGAAGGTAAGTATCTTTTATCGAAGATCGAAAAAGGAAATGCCGGCAATTCCTGAAGAGGTGGATGAGGCGATCCACGAAGGGGTGAAGATCTATTTCCTTACCTCTCCTCTTCAATTGATCGGACGGGACGGGAGAGTGGCTGGAATGGAGTGCGTGAAGAATAGGCTCGGTGAACCCGATGAAAGTGGAAGGCGGAGACCTGTTGCGATGGAAGGGTCAAATTTCAGAGTCGGGGTCGATACCATTATCTCAGCAACCGGTCAGAGGGTAGACCCGAGGCCTTTAAGAGGATTGGAGACAAATCGAGATGGAACGATCTGTGCCGATCCGGATACGAGCGAGACAAGTATGAAAGGTTTCTTTTCGGGAGGAGATGTCGTCACAGGACCGGGATGGGCGATCGATGCCATTGCCGCTGGAAAGAGGGGAGCGAAGGCAATTCATCAACACCTTTCTTAAGAGGAGACACAGGGAAGCTCAAGTGGCGAGGAGAATCATCTCCCTGAAGGGCGAGAGATTAAAATGATCAAACCATGTGAACAAAAGGTTCTTCCCAGAAGTAAAATGAGAAACCTTTCTGTAAAAGACCGGGGAAAGGGATTTCTTTCGGTGGAATTCGGTTTTAGAAGAGGGGAAGCCATTAAAGAGGCCCAGCGCTGTCTGGGCTTAAGGGAGTGTGAATCGTGTGATCTCTGCAGTTTGCTATGCCCAGATCTCTGTATCACACGAAATGAGAAGACGGGAGAGGTTTTGATCGACTTAGATTATTGCAAGGGATGTGGCATCTGTGCAGCCATCTGCCCTAAAGGGGCGATTGAAATGGTTCAAGACATGAGTGGCAATGGATAACCCATTAAAGATGGAAGTGTGACCATGATGATCAAGGAGTTTGTTTTTGATGTGATCGTTCTGGGAGCCGGAGGGGCGGGTTGCGCTGCTGCGATGGCCGCAGCAAAAAAAGGAGCTTCCGTAGCCTTAATATCGAAAGAATCTATCGGGATAGGAAATACACGTATCTCTGAAGCCACGATGACCTCCTCCGGTATTTTAAAAGAGGATTCTCCCGAAGTTTTAAAAGAAGATATGATCAAGGGGGGGGAATACTTAAATAATCCAAAGCTGGTTGATCTCATCGCACAAAATGCAACATCGGCCATTCGTTTCGTTGAAAGTATAGGGCATTTTTTCCGTAGAGATGAAGAAGGGAGATTGTTGGTGAAGCCTATAAAAAGGCTTGGAGGGCATCGTTTTGCACGGTCATTTGTCAGTCCCGGTGTAGGAGTATCGCTGGCTCGTGCCTTGCGGAATGCCGTTGCCAATATAAAGTTAATATCGATATTTGAGGACGTCCTGCTGATTTCCCTCTTCAAAGAAGAGGAAGAAATCCTGGGAGCCTTCGCCTTGGATTTGAAGACAAGCGACCCTCTTGTTTTTAGGGGAAAAGTAACCGTTTTAGCCACCGGAGGATGTGGATGGCTCTATTATCCTCAAACAACCAATAACCGTTCTGCCACGGGAGATGGTTATGCTATCGCTTTTGAAGCCGGGGCCCGTTTGGTAGATATGGAGATGGTACAATTTTTCCCTTTTAGTATGAATCATCCAACCCATTTTGCCGGATCCCTTCTCGACGATCCGGCCTTAGCGGGTCCGAAAGGGAAATTAATGAATGGGTTAGGAGAAGTGGTGGCAGATCATGATATCAACAGGATGACAAGGGCTCAGGTGGCCGTTTTAATGGCCAAAGAAATTGCAGCGGGAAGGGTTACCCAATGGGGAGGATTGAAACTGGATCTCTCGGAAAACCTGGATGTTCCAGAAATGGTTCATTATAAAAAAATGAACGATGAACGCAATAAATTTGAAAAGGTCCGAATCGCTTATGGAGAGGATGCATTTCATTGGAAAGAGCCCTGGGATATTTCCCCATCCGCTCATTATATGATGGGAGGGATTAAAATTGATCAGGATGCACGTTCTTCCGTAAAGAATCTCTATGCCATTGGAGAGGTGGCTGGAGGTGCGATGGGTGCAAATCGCTTGGGTTCCGTTTCTATCGCAGACATTTTCACAATGGGGATCATCGCAGGCGAAGAGGCCGGTGAGATAGCCGCTGGCTCCGGGAATACAATGAAAATAGGAAAGGATTTGATTGCTGAAGAAGTCAGAAAAGTGGAGAGCCTTTTTACGAAAAAAGGGAACAAGCGTCCTATCAAAATTAAAAAGGAACTCCAGCAACTTATGAGAGAAGATGTGGGAATCGTCAGGGACGAAAGAAGACTTGCTCACGCACTGTCTGAAATTGCTCGAATGCGGGATGATTTGGAGAATAATGCCCTTATTTCGGAAATCAGACGCTATAACACCGATGTCCTCGATACCATCGAATTAAGAAATATGTTGACCTGCGGAGAATTGATCGCCCACAGTGCTCGATCTAGAACCGAGTCCAGAGGCGCTCACCTGCGGTTGGATTATCCCAATAAAGACGATGCGCAGTGGTCAAAAAATATAATAATCTGGAAAAAGAACAATCAGTTTAAAACGTTATTGTCCGATGTAAATACGACGGCGGTTTAAGGTGAAAGAATATACGATTAAGATTTCAAGATATAACCCAGAGGTGGACAAAAAACCCACCATAAAGGATTATCGGGTTCCTAATACTGACCAAGGAACTGTTTTAGAGGCACTCTTATACGTTTATGAAGAAATTGACTCGGAATTATTATTTAGTTATGGGTGCCGCTATAAGTTATGTGGAAAATGCGCCATCAAAATTAATGGGAAACCTGCTTTAGGCTGTGAAACCCCATTGAAAGAAGGGATGATATTAGAACCCCTGGATCAATTTCCTGTTATCAGAGATTTAGCGGTAGATCGTTCAGGTTTGATTGAGCCCTTAAGGAAGCATCACATCCTTTTTGTTTCAAGCAAGGAACTGGAGGAAGTGGTGATTCAGCCTCCGGAATTCTTCCAAGCTATAAAGTGTAATGAATGTCTTGCTTGTCTCTCAAATTGTCCAGTCTTTTCGCAAGGACTTGATTATGATGGTCCTTTCTTTGGAGTTAAGCTCGCTGAACTTTACTATGATGTTCGTGATGGCGAAGATCGGATAAGGGAACTGGAGTCCTACTCAGAGAAATGCATTCTATGTAAAAGGTGTGACGGAGATTGTCCTTGGGGAGTAAATTTCTCAGAATTGAGTACCAAGATTAAAGGTGAATTATATGGGCGGAGGAGATCGTCCATCCGGGATTGGATCTTCTCCCACCCCTCCTTCGTGGGAAATTTTGAAACATTTTTATTTCCGTTTTCCAATTTTTTAGTGAAACAAAAACCTTTTAGAAAAATGTTAGGCAGATTCGTGGGGATTCACGAAAAGGCATTTCTCCCAGAGTATCATCCAGGGCGAATAAGAAAATGGCAAAAAAAAGAGAGCAGGAAGAAGAGGAAAGTGGCCTATTTTTTGGGATGCTTTGATAAATTTAATGATCCGGTCACAGCAGAGGACAGCATATCCATTATGGAGGCTAATAACATAACTATAGAGGCAATAGACTTGGGATGCTGTGGGCTTCCGTTTATCGGAGTTGGGAATCTTCAATCGGCAGAGAATCGGGCCGTTGAAGTATCTAAAAAGCTTAAGAAGCTGTTGACCGATGGATACGATATCCTTTTAAGTTGTCCTTCTTGTGGATCAATGATAAGAAATCTGTATCCTCGCCTTTTTCATCAGATGATGGAAGAAAAAATTCAAAAAAGAATACACGATATAGGGGAATACTTATTGGAAATGGTTCGATCTGATCAGTTAAATGCAAATTTCAAAAGGATAGAAAAAAAGATTGGCTATCATGTCCCTTGCCATTTGAAATCACAAGAAATGGGGACCCCTTTTGTCGATCTTTTAAATTTGATTCCAGGACTGAAGATCGACGAGGTTTTTGATCAATGTTGTGGCATGGCTGGAACGATGGGCCTTAAAAAGGAAAAGTATGAATTTTCGAGGAAGGTCGGGGGTCCGTTGATTAGTCTGATAGAGAAAGGGAAATTTGATCTTATTCTAAGCGATTGTGCTTCTTGTCGAATGAGAATCGAAAGCGAGGCTGAGGTCAAAACAAGTCATTCCATTTCCATCTTAAAAGAATCTATGAAATAAAGAAAGGGGGTGTGTCCCATGGTAAAGAGAATTGTCTTCATCAGTCTTTTCATTCTGGTGGGTTTGCCTTTTGTATTTGGAGTTGATTCCATTTGGGCCAAGTATCCTGAGAAGAAAATAAGGTTTGTCGCTGCATTTGCTCCAGGTGGAGGAAGCGATCTTGTGGCGCGGACGTTGGCCAAGTACACCAATCCTTACCTGGATAACAGACTCTATGTAGAGAATGTTACGGGTGCTGGCGGGGCGATCGGTTTTCGGGAGGGGGCGAAGGCCCCTCCCGATGGGTACACATTGACGATGATGGTCACTGGGCTTACGGCGAGTCCTCACGTGGTCAAGGATTTTCCGTCCTATGATCTTTTCGATCCCATTTGTATAGTGGCTCAGGATCCTATGACGCTTACGGTGAATATGGAAAGTCGGTTTAAAACGGTTCAGGATCTGATTTCTTACGCCAAGGCGAATCCGGAGAAGGCCTCAGTAAGTACCGCGGGAGTTGGGAGTATCAACCATCTGGCAATTGGGTCATTTGCGGATGCGATTGGGGCTCAATTTAATTTAGTACCCTATAAGGGTTCGAATCCTGCTTTGGTGGCGGCGATTGGAGGGCATGTAGATGTGGCTGTCTCGGGTTGTTCTGAGGCTATCACTTTGGTAGAGGGGAAGAAGCTCCGTCCATTGGTTGTACTTGGTATGAAGCGTTCTCGGCTTTATCCAGATGTACCCACAGCAAGAGAATTGGGATTTGATGCGGTTATTTACCAATGGAGAGGTGTGGGGGTTCCTAAGGGGATTCCTAAAGAAGTTGAAGGAGTGTTAGTAGAGGCGTTTAGGAAAGCAATGGAGGATGAAGAATGTAAGAAGTTTATGGATCAAGTCGGCTTGGAGCGGATTTATTTGGGGCCTAAGGAGGCAGGGGCTTGGCTCAAAGCCCAAAATGATTTTTTCAAGAGCGTAGCCATTAAGATAGGTCTACAACCCAAATAAGACCGAAGAGGCGGATTGGATTGAGGTTTTTTCCATCAGAAAGGAGGGATAAAACATGAGTAGAATTGGGCAAAGAGGACCGATGATCATTCTCATCATTCTATCCCTATGCATCGGGAATGCCATCGCCCAGGAGAAAGACTTTCCGGTCAGGCCTATCGATTTCTATATAGGATTTCCTCCAGGAGGCGGTACGGCGAACGCTGGCGTGATCCTGGCCGAAGGAATGAAAAAATATTTAAAACAGCCTGTTATTGTTAATTATAAACCAGGAGCCTCTGGAGCGGTGGCAGCATCCTTTGTTTGCAAAGCTAGGCCCGATGGATATACTCTAATTTATTTAAACAATACGGATCTACCAGCAAAGTTGGCTCTAGATAACTCTGCTCCTACATTGTACTATGGAGATCTTGTTTCATTGGGGGGCACACCTTACGCTCCATATCTCCTCGCGGTTAATTCTGAGAGTCCATGGAAGAGTCTGGACGATCTGATCAACTTTGGCCGGAAATCACCTCCTAAAACATTGAACTATGGGTCCTCAGGCGTGGGTGCTATAACTCATTTGACAGCAGAAGCATTCTCCTTTGCCACAGGAATTGTCTTGAACCATATTCCATTCCAAGGGGGAGGACCTGCAGATATGGCTTTGATGGGTGGCCATGTCCATATGTGTTTTGGGTCCGTGGGTAGATTTGGGGCACGTATAAAACCAGGTGGTGGCCTTCGTCCATTGGCTATATGTGACAGAAAGAGGCATGCTGACTTTCCTGATGTGCCAACGATGTCAGAAAAGGGTGTCAATATGTTTGATTTCAAAATATGGTGTGGACTCCATGCCCCGAGGGGGGTACCAAGCCCAGTAAAAATGATTTTAGTTCAAGCCTTCGAGAGGGCGGCAAAGGACCCGCAAGTCATTTCCATGCTGAATAAATCGGGATATGATTACTTCTACCTCACACCCGAGGAAGCGGAAAAGCAGATCGAAAAGGAATATGGCGTATACCACGATCTCCTAATGAAGATTGGTTTAATAAAAAAGTAAAGGGAAGGTTGGAATGGATAATTGATTTATTAAGATCGCCCCTGAAAACCCCGTCCTGTGGACGGGGATGAAAGGTGCATCTGCCAAAGGCAGATAAAATACGGTATATGAAACGTATGGCAATCCGAAGGACTGCTCATGCGGTTTACGATATAAGATATCACTTGGTATGGACGCCCAAATATCGAAAATGGGTTAAGAGAGAAGACATTCGAGCAAGGGTACGAGAGATCTTTTCGGAAATAGCCGAGCATCATCGATTTGAGATTCAGGAAATGAGGGTAGCGCCAGATCATGTTCATATATTTTTGAGTTTTCCACCGAGGTATTCGATAGCCCATGTGGTAGGCTTGCTGAAGAGTATATCTGCGAGTGAGGTTTTTGAGGAGTTTCCGGAGGTGAAGAAGGAGTTGTGGGGAGGTGAGTTCTGGGAGGATGGATATTTTGCCAGGACAGTGGGAGACAAGGTTATAGCGGATTTGATCAGGCGTTACATCAAATATCATCATGATGGGGTCCAAAATAAACAATTAAAATTTTAAGGTTTTAAAGCCCCGCCCTTGTGGGCGGGGTTCTTTACTTCCGCTTCATGGAACGGAGAGTCTTCAAGGAGAGGTATGCAGCTGAGTGAAGAAGAAAGACGCATGTTGGATGGTGACCTGGGTTCGGGATATCAAAAAGCCATGGAAATATTAGTGGCCCTAGGGGAGATATATGGAAGTGAGAAGATGATTCCGGTCACAAGTGCTCATGTAAGTTCGTGCAGTTATAAAACATCTGGATCTGCAGGATCAAAGTTTGTGAGGTCTTTAGCGGATACGGAGAATAAATTTAAAGTGCTTACGACTTTGAATCCATTGTCCGTCGACGATGAACATTGGATGAGTCTCGGATTTGCAGAGGAAGATTTTAAAAATCAAATGATTACTGCTGAGGCATACCGAAGACTAGGCGGTGTGTGTCTATATACATGTACCCCTTACTTGGTCGGGAACCTCCCGAAGTTTGGAGATCATATCGCATGGGCTGAATCAGAAGCTGTAATCTTTGTCAATTCAGTTATTGGAGCTCGTACAAATCGGGAAGGAGGAATAAGTGCCTTAGCCGCAGGGTTAACGGGAAGGACTCCTTTTTATGGTTATCATCTGTATGAAAACAGGAAAGCCACGGTTTTGATTGAGAATAGGGCGGATCTAAGGTCAAGCTCAGATTACTCAGCACTTGGGTATCATTTAGGAACTCTGTTGGTTGGTAAAGAAGTACCCTTGCTGACCAATCTTGGTAGGATACCAAGTATTGAAGATCTAAAAGCCTTTTCGGCAGGAATTGCTACCTCCGGCAATGCGACTCTTTTTCATATCGAAGGTGTCACACCTGAATCAACTGATTCGAAGCTTGTTGCTAAAGTCAATATGAAACAAAAGATAATTGTGTCCGATGAAGATATAAACGCAGTTTATCGGAAACTAAGTACAGCCATACAAAGTGACATTGATTTTGTTGGGATCGGTTGTCCTCATTTAAGCATTACTGAGATAGGGGAAATCGCTTCGATTTTTGAAGCGAAGAGACTTAAAGTTCACCCAAAAGTCAGATTATGGATTTACACATCGAGTTTTATTAAGGGGATAGCAGATCGCATGGGCTTTTCCAAAGCTATTATTGAAGCTGGGGGAGAAATGGTCTGTAACACCTGTCCTATACTCGCGTGTATAGATCATATGGCATTAAAAAACTTTGCTACGAACTGCGCAAAAGCCGCACATTATGCTCCATCTATGTCCAAGCTTAACCCTTTTTTTGGAACGCTGGAAGATTGCATCAATGCTGCAGTCACAGGCGAATGGAAAGAGAGAGTATGAAAATCATTATACATGGCCGGAAAATATCCAAAGGCACAGGAGAGGGCATAGCTCTTGTAAGCCGTAGTGCAATCTCTTTTTTTGGAGGGTTTGATCCGAAAAGTGGGTTGATGATTGAGAAGGGCCATGAACTGGAAGGGATGAGCGTAAAAGGAAAGGTTCTCGTTTTTCCCTATGGGAGAGGTTCCACCGCAGGGTCTTGGATCCTCTATGCAATGGCAGAGTATGGTACCGCTCCGAGTGCAATTATCAACGTCCAGACGGAGCCTATCGTGGCGGTGGGGGCTATTGTTAGCGGAATTCCCTTGATCGATAAGCCGGAACAAAATCTCTTTGACTCGATTAACACTGGGGATTGGGTGAAAGTAAATGCAGACGAAGGATTAATCGAAATAGGTCAAAATAACAGGATATAAATTAAATTTTGTTTGGTGTCAGAATTAGGTAATTTTTTTCACATTGTTGTTTTTAACTTTAATCTGTAAGGCAAGCTAAAAGGTAAAAAGGGTAGGTAGTAAAAGGGGGGGGGCATTATTGAAGATCACAGATATCAAAGTTCACCTAATCGATACTAAGCGTGAATTCTCACATGTCGTCCCATATGGAAAACTTAAAATCGATGGAGGTCTCCTGAGAGTTTTCACCGATAGTGGAATTGAAGGCAATATTGATTACGACTCCCATGCTCAACCCTCGAAAGTATTGGCAGAGAGTATCTTGTCAATGAAACCCCTAATTATTGGGGAAGACCCTTTTAACATTGAGCGAATATGGAAGCGAACTTTTAAAGCTACCCGCCATTTTGTTTCGATACAAGCCGCTGGGTGTATCGATGCTGCCCTCTGGGATATTTTCGGAAAGGCACTGAAATTACCTGTTTACAAACTACTTGGTGGTTTTAAAGATCGCGTTCGTGCCTATGCATGCACAATGACTCCCAAGGACTTGAATAGCTATCTTGAGCAAGTGAAATCATTGAAACAAAGAGGCTTCACGGCTATCAAGCTACACCCTTGGGCTGACATAGACCGGGACATAGAGTTATGTCGATTGGTCCGCGAAACAGTAGGGAAAGAGGTGGATTTGATGTTCGATGCCATCTGCCAATATGACCGGCATAGCGCTCTTAGGGTTGGCAGAGTCCTCGACGAATTAAGCTTCTATTTTTATGAGGACCCCATACCGGATGATGATGTTGAAGGCTATATCAAACTAAGCAACAAGCTGAATGTGGCCATTGCAGGATTTGATTCATTGCGATTGAATTTCGGTAATTACGCTGACTATATGAGTCGAGGCGCTGTAGAGATTTTACGTGCTGATGCTGCCCGGCAAGGGGTTACATGGACGAGAAAGTTGGCTGCGGTAGCGGAAGGTTTTGGAAGAACAATTGATGGCCATGCCTTCGGCCTCCCTCTAGCACAAGCTGCAAATTTACACCTAATGGCTGGAATTAGCAATGGAGAGTTCTTTGAAATGCCTGTGCCCGAAGGTTTTATGGATACAGCAATGCAAGAGACTATAACCCCGGATGCGGATGGTTATGTAAGTCTCCCCCAGAAGCCTGGGCTAGGGTTAAGCATCAATTGGGACAAAATGAATGAGATTACCACTGCTATTTTGGAGTAAGTAAGCTGGATTAAATTATTTGTTTCTGATGAAGCAAAGTTAAATATGGAAATGGGTTGTGTAATGACAAGATAGAGAATTTAATTCTTGGCAAGTCTATGGAAAAGGGAGGGCTATCATGATAAAAAGGATTTTTTTGATCAGTATCTTATTTTTGATTAGTTTTTCTCTTTTATTTGGAGTTGATTTGATTTGGGCCAAGTATCCTGAGAGGAAGATAAGGTTCATCGCGGCCTTTGCTCCAGGCGGGGGAAGCGATCTTGTCGCGCGGACTTTAGCAAAGTATGTAAACCCTTATCTTGATAACAGAGTATATGTAGAAAACGTAGTAGGTGCTGGCGGAGCGATTGGTTTTCGGGAGGGTGCCAAAGCTTCTCCGGATGGATATACCCTGACAATGATAGTCACCGGACTTACGGTGAGGCCGCATGTGGTTAAGGATTTTCCTTCTTATGATCTTTTTGATCCCATTTGCATCGTGGCCCAGGACCCTATGACGCTCACAGTCAACATGGAGAGTCGGTTTAAGACGATTCAGGATCTGATTTCTTATGCCAAGGCGAATCCAGGAAAGGTGTCTGTAAGCACTTCAGGGGTGGGGAGTGTGAATCATTTGGAGATAGCAGCCTTTGCAGATGCAATCGGGGCTCAGTTTAATATCGTGCCCTTTAAGGGTTCGAATCCTGCTTTGGTGGGAGCGATGGGGGGGCACGTGGACGTGGCCACGTCAGGCTGTTCCGAGGCGATCTCGTTGGTGGAGGGGAAGAAGCTCCGGCCATTGGTCGTATTTGGCACGAAGCGTTCACGGCTTTATCCAGATGTGCCTACGGCCAGAGAACTGGGCTATGAAGTACTCATTTATATGTGGAGGGGTGTGGGCGTTCCTAAAGGAACTCCAAAGGAGGTCAGGGCGGTATTAGTTGAGGCGTTCAGGAAAACGACGGAGGATGAAGAGTGTAAGAAGTTTATGGACCAAGTCGGCTTGGAGCGGATCTACTTGGGGTCCGAAGAAGCAGCAGCTTGGTTAAAAGCCCAAAATGATTTTTTTAAGAATGTTGTGAAGAAAATAGGGTTAAAGCCGGAATAGATGCAGATATCTGTTAGTTCAAGTTTCCAGGGATGAGCGGCGGATCTACGTCAAACGGATGGCTTCAATGACACTTTAAAGTTGGAGGATGGAGCATGGATATAATGGGTGAATTGGTTCGGCATATTGTGAAGACGAGGTATGAGGATATTCCTACCGACGTAGTAGATTTCACCAAGAAAGCTCTTATTGATACAGTTGGGGTTCTACTGGCTGGGACTGCATTGGTGGAAGGACGAATGATCACAGATCTCGTTCGGGAATGGAGTGGAAAAGAAGAAGCCACGGTGATCAATAGCGGTTTCAAAGTTCCGGTTCACCATGCTGCACTGGCTAACGGTACCATGGCGCGAGTAGTTGATATGGACGACGTATTGGAAAGAGCCTCCCTGCATGTCCATGCTTCTATTGTTCCTTCGGCCCTTTCGGTGGCTGAAAGAATTGGAGGAGTGAATGGGAAGGATTTACTAACAGCAATCATTCTGGGAACCGATTTACTCTGTCGGCTGGGGTTATCCAACAAAATCCCTACTGCGATCAGTGGCATGAATTCTTCCTACCAGTATGGGACTTTCGGCGTAGCTGCGACAACCGGAAAATTACTTTGTCTGGATGAAGATAAACTCTGGAATGCCATGGGGATTGCTTATAGCCTCACCTCAGGAAATTCACAGTGCCTTACCGAAGGAGCCATGACCACTCGCTTGGGCCAAGGGGCCTGTGCCCACGCAGGGGTATTATCAGCTCTTCTTGCCCAGAGGGGTTTTACCGGAGTGAAAAATGTATTACAGGGCAAATTTGGATATTTTCACTGTTACCAGAGGGGGGAGTATTACCCGGAGGCATTAACGAATGAATTGGGCAAAAGATTTGAAGGTTCGGATGTGACATTCAAACAGTATTCCTGTTGTTTGCACACTCATGCCGCTATTGAGGGGACACTTCATCTAATTGAAAAACATCATCTTCGACCGGAGGACATAAAGGAGATTCTCGTTGGTGTCAACCAACAGGCCTATAACCTTGTGGTAGAACCTGTTGAAGAAAAACTCGATCCCCATAAGGTAGCCGCAGCCCAATTCAGCATCCCTTTCACCCAGGGGACGGCGGTGCTTAAGAAAAAAGCTTTTATCGATGACTTCACTGAGAAAGAGATCAGGAACCCGCAAGTGCTTGAAATTGCCAGAAAGGTGAAGGCATCAATTGATCCAGAAATTGAGAGAACATCTTCGGGTAGAGTGACTCCAGCGAAAGTAAAAATATCGACCTACAGTGGACGAGAATTTGATGAGAAGGTGGAATTCATTAAAGGGCATCCAAACCATCCCATTTCTTTTGATGAGCTTATCCATAAATTCAGGATGTGCAACTCTTTTGCCAAGAATCCGCTTTCGAATGGAACGATCGAGAGGTTTTTAGATACCATTCAGAGATTAGAGAATCTTCATGATGTGAATCAATTGATTCGTTTGCTGGGGTGAGAAGCCACACTGGAGCTAACAATGAAAGATTATCTTCTTTGGTTTTTAATCGCATGTGTATTTGGGTTTCTTTTCTATTTGGGTAGAAATCAATTCCATCAAAAGAATTATATTCTTTTCTTAATAATTTTTTTCCCCCTAATATTCGGATTGGTATTTGCCTTTTTCCTATTGCGGGGCAAAGAGCATGGGGCTAACGATTAATTAGGGGTTGGTACGGAATGGAATCTTTAAATAGGAAATACCAAAGGTGCAATGGTTTATTTTGAGGGCTTAATGGTTAACAATCGGAAGGAAGTGCCTATGCTAGGGGATCAAAAAGATGAAAACGCTAGATAAAGAGCTTCAACTCGAAGAGAGGAAGTTGAGTTTTTTGGAATATTTCCTTATTAAGGGAAAGACTGGCAGAAATTTTATCCTGGTTTTTTTGGTTTCATTTCTTGCGATCGGTCTTGCTATATTCAATGTATACAGCGCCCTATTTGGGGAACTCCAAGCTCGCGTTCACAGGTCTGTTTTTCTAACCGTCATCATGATATTGATTTTTCTTCTTTTTCCTTGTGGAAAAAGAATGCTAACCGGTAAAGGAAGGTTGTTCTTACTGTTGGATTTATTTTGCATCTTCTCATCCCTTGGAATCACTATATATGTACTGTGGGAGATTGATGCTTTCGAGCTACGTTGGGGCAGCCCAACAACACTCGATATTATGTTAGGGTCTATAGGGATTTTTCTTGTTCTTGAGGCAACGAGAAGAGTTGTAGGATGGGTGATGGTGACTATTGCATTGGTTTTTATGATGCACACGCTTTTTGCCAATCATTTCTGGGGACTTTTGAAGGGACCGCCAACTACTTGGGTTAATTATGTTGACTGGATTTTTATGCAGGAAACAGGTATATGGGGGGTTCCAATACAGGTGATGGCTTCGATAATCATTCTTTTTCTCCTTTTTGGGTCGCTTTTAATAAGAACGGGGGCTGGGAAATTCTTTATTGATGCAGCTTATGCCATTACTGGCCGAATGGTTGGTGGGCCAGCCAAGTGTGCTGTCATATCGAGTGCCATGTTTGGGACGATTTCTGGAAGCGGAGTAGCAAATGTTGTTGGGACAGGAACTTTCACCATTCCTTTAATGAAAAAAGTGGGATATCCCCCGGAGTTTGCAGGAGCTGTTGAAGCTGTAGCGTCCACAGGGGGTATGATTATGCCACCTGTAATGGGGGCAGCGGCTTTTATCATTGCCCAGTTTTTGGGCATGTCTTATTTTGGAGTTTGCATAGCTGCCGCAATTCCGGCAGTACTCTATTTTTGGGCAGTTCTAATGATGGTCCATTTCAGGGCAAAATTGATGGGATTAAAGGCGATGTCAAAGGAGGAACTCCCTTCCTTCCGGGAAGTATTTAGAAAAGGATGGCATTTGCTTTTTTCCATTTGTGTTCTTCTTTTCTTTCTTGTGGAAGGGGCAACTCCAATGAAAGCCGCTGTCTGGGCTTTTTTGTTGCTATTTTTTCTATCTTTCGTAAGAAAAGAAACTCGTCTTACTCCAATATCTTTTCTGAGCTCATTAGAGGAGGGTACTCGATCTGCTTTGAGCGTAACAATGGCGTGCGCTTGTGCAGGCATTATAATCGGCTCCGTATATGTTTCGGGAATAGGTATGCGTTTTTCTAATATTCTTGTATCAGCCGCAGGAGGAGCATTATGGTTGACTCTTATTTACGTTATGATAGCATCTCTTATTCTTGGAATGGGCCTTCCCCCAACCGCAGTGTATCTGACTCTTTCCACAGTTGTGGTGCCAGCCCTTATTGACTTAAAAGTTATTCCGATTGCTGCCCATCTCTTCTGTTTCTATTTTGGCTGTATAGGCAATATAACACCGCCGGTTGCCTTGGCTGCTTTTGCCGCTGCCGGGATAGCGGGATCCAACCCTTCAAGAACCGGATTCGTTGCATCTCAAATAGGAATTGCCTCATTTATAGTGCCTTACATGTTTATCTATGGGCCATCCCTCTTAATGATAGGCAAGCCGATAGAGATCTTGTGGGCTGCCACAACAGGCACAGTGGGTGTAATCTTTTTAGCTGGAGGTGTTCAAGGATGGCTTATTAGGAAAGCAACCTATTTTGAGCGGACCGTTTTAATTGCTGCTGCCATATTGCTAATCAAACCAGGGTTGATAACAGATACAATAGGTTTTGCACTAGCCCTTTTGGTGATAACAATACAAAAACTTCTGCCTTACCGGGAAGTAATGGACAAAAAATTCATTGATGCAGGAAGCTATATTATCAGCTTCTTTAAAAAAAGCACGTTGGAGGAAAGTTCCCGGGACGAAAAGTAGTGTAGGAGAGTTCAATAATAATCAAAAAAGAAAGGAGGATTTTACCATGAAGAAATCGGTATTCTTTGTCTGTTTCACACTTTCCATGATTGTTATGGCATTTGCAGTTGCTAATGCAGAGTGGAAACCAGAAATTAAATATCTAACGGTTTATAGTGGAACGTTAGGGGGAGGTTGGCATCCTATTGGAGCATTAACAGGGGAAATCATCCACGAGGCCATCCCAGAGATAATTACTACTCCTGGTCCGGGAGGAGGGGTGGCCAATGCAAAGGTTGTAGAGACGGGTACAGGCGTGATGGGGATGTGTATGTCCAATACCCAGTACGAAGCATACCAGGGATTGTCTCCTTTTGAAAAACCTTACAAAAATATACGGCATCTCATATCTCTATACATCTTCCCTCATGTTTGGATTGTCAGGAAAGACAGTGATATCAGAAGTTTTGATCAACTAAAAGACAAAAGGATTTCGACAGGGAAACCCGGCCAGACAACGTTTGTGATGGGACAGTCCTTACTAAAATTATTCGGGCTCACTTTTGAGAGCATTAGGGCAAGTGGCGGAGTGGTAAGTAACTTGGGAGATGGAGAAAGGGTAAACATGTTAGTTGATAAGAATCTTGACGCCATCTCACTAATGGCTCCGATCAGCCATGCTAATTTCTTGAGCATGAAAATGAGACCGGGAATAAGGCTTTTATCCATTAACAAGGAGAAACTGGACAAATACATTCAAGAAAACCCGGGGACGATAGTCTATGATATTCCGAGAAAAACGTTCGAAAAGGATCAAGAAGAAGATATTCAAACCGCAGCAACTGTTACCACTTTAATTTGCCGAGCGGATCTTTCGAATGAGCTGGTTTATAGAATTACGAAGGCTATCGTAGAGAAGCAGTCAAAGTATTTACAGTACGTCCCCGCCCAAGATTTAATCATATCCAAACCACTGTGGGGGAATATGATTCCTATTCATCCGGGGGCAGAAAGGTATTACAGAGAACGTGGATTTTTAAAATAATAAAACCTAAACTCGAATAGATCGAAAGTGTAAAAAGAAGACGGTCTAATATCTGGAATTGGGTCCTCTTTTTTTTCAGGAGAAGTGGGATTCTTTTGCGGAGGCCCCTTTGAGAACGTTCATGAAAATTGTTTAACCATGATTTACTACAAAGGCTGAACGACTTAGAGAGGCTTGTAGGGATTTTCTTTATTGAAAAGGGGGATTTGCATTTTATGTGAGGATCATTGGGTCAGAAAGGATTGGAATTGAAAAAGAATGATAGATATACATCCTTAGTGTGGGCGGGCTTCGGCATTTATATTGCCTTTGAGGGTTGTCAGCTGAAATTGGGTACGTTCCATAACCCTGGATGTGGGTTTTTGGTTTTTGGTGCTGGGGCCATCTTGTCAATTCTTAGCACAGTTCTCTTTATTCAAACCTTTTTTTCAAAAAATGGGGAAGGAATAAAAATACTCTGGAAAGGAGTTCAGTGGTTTAAAGGGATAAAGCTCATGGCTTCCTTATTTATTTACGTCCTTGTTTTGAAATGGATGGGTTTTCTTATGAGTACCTTTTTACTTCTTTTTTTTCTTTTTCAAGGCTTAGAATCACAGAAATGGCGAGTATCATTGTTGCTTTCGGTAATTTCCACTGCTGTATGTTACTTAATTTTTAGTACTTTTTTAGAATTCCGATTTCCTGAAGGCATTTTAGAAAAAGTATTTGGTCAACTATCTCAGTAAGAATAGAAAAGGAGGAGATAATTTAAGAGGAGAAAAGGAACGAGAAGGTGTTTTCATAAACGATCGTGGTATGCTTAATTTTGTGGTAGAAGAAAACGTCGCTTAGTCAAACAAAGGGAAATATAACGATAATGGATTTTTTGAATGCAATTCAACTGGGTATAGCCTCTGCTTTTCAAGTTCAGAACATTTTGTACTGCTTTATTGGGGTTTTTATAGGAACAATGATCGGGGTCTTGCCTGGGATTGGACCTTCGGGGGCTATTGCGATCCTTATGCCCACAACTTTTAATATTTCACCGGTTTCTGCCATCATCATGTTGACAGGTATTTATTATGGAGCTATGTACGGAGGTTCGACCACCTCCATTTTGGTTAACATCCCTGGGGAAGCGGCCTCTGTTGTTACATGTATTGATGGCTATCAAATGGCGCGACAAGGACGGGCTGGCCCTGCCTTAGGAATTTCGGCCTTTGGTTCTTTCATTGCCGGAATCGTAGGAATAATCTTTCTCGCCATCTTAGCCCCTTCTTTAGCAAACCTGGCTGTCAATTTTGGACCACCCGATTATTCTAGCTTGATGATACTTGGCATGACCTTACTCATATATCTTGGTTCAGGTTCTGTAATCAAATCTTTGATAATGGCTGCCTTTGGGATCATTTTGGGGTGCGTTGGTCAAGACCAGATTTTCGGAATTCCCAGACTCGCTTATGGACTCGAAATTCTCTGGGATGGGGTGGGCCTTGTCCCGGTCATCATGGGACTTTTTGGCATTTCAGAGGTACTGATCAATCTTGAGAAGAAGGGAAAACGCCAAATCCTTGAAACTAAAATAAAGGAACTGCTCCCAACTCGTGATGATTGGAAGAAATCTGCTAAGCCTATTGCTCGAGGGTCGCTGTTGGGTTTCTTTCTCGGAATCCTTCCTGGAGGTGGTGCCGTCGTTGCTTCCTTTGCATCCTATGCTCTGGAAAAGAAATTTTCCCGATACCCGGAAAGATTTGGGAAAGGGGCAATTGAGGGAGTCGCTGGTCCAGAAAGCGCCAACAATAGTGCAACCATGGGAGCGATGGTTCCTCTTTTGACTCTTGGAATCCCATCCAATGTTGTGATGGCCATGCTATTGGCGGCTCTGATGATTCATGGTACGCCTCCAGGTCCACTCCTTATTAGTAATCATCCAGAATTGTTTTGGGGTATCATCGTGAGCATGTTATTAGGTAACCTAATGCTGTTGGTATTGAATCTTCCTCTGATTGGGATGTGGGTTCAAATATTAAAAGTCCCTTATAAAATTCTTTTTCCTCTAATTATCTTATTCTGTCTGATTGGAGCTTACAGTATAAGATCATCAGCAGTGGATATTGTAATCATGCTGATCTTTGGTTCGCTAGGTTATATAATGAAGAAATATGAATATGAGCCGGCACCGTTAATCCTTGCTTTTGTTTTAGGCCCCATGTTGGAAGGCAATCTTAGGCAGGCATTGATCCTTTCGCACGGAAGCTTCAGCATTTTCGTTCAACGCCCGATATCTCTCATTTGTCTATTAGTGGCTTGCATATTTTTATTCATGCCTTTGATTTCAACCTTTAGAACACTGAAAACCAGGATAAGAGAGGAGGAGGTTTAAAGACCTCTGGTTTTCCTGATTTTGAGTAGGTATTGGAAGGGGAAATGTAAGTGTGATTGATGAGGAGTTGAATTGATGGACGATTAAATTTCTAGGCAACTTTAAGAGAGGAGAAAAATTGTGGAAGAGAAAGGACAAAGATTCAAAAAAAGAGAGAGTGTGTTGCCAGAGTACAGCCTTCCTTTAAGGCGGGCTTTGCTCAAAGGATTAGGGCTTAATGATCTACATATCAAGAGACCTTTGATTGGGGTGGTCAACAGTTGGGGGGAAAATAATCCAGCGGCGAGGCATATGGGATGGTTAACTAAAGTAGCAAAATCAGGTATTGAAGCGGGTGGCGGAACTCCCATGGAATTTTGCATCAGTTCTTTATGTGGTGGAATGGCCGGGGGGGGACCAGGGGCTCGTTATGCTTTGAGCTATCGGGATATCGTTGCCGCGTTTATCGAAATCATGTCAGAAGTAAATTATCTAGACGCCTTGGTTCTGTTGCCAGTTTGTGATGATGCGGTTCCCGCCCATCTGATGGCAGCAGCAAGGCTAAACCTACCCTCTATATTGGTTCTCGGGGGCTACATGCCTTCCGTTCACCATGATGGGTTGGAGATCTGTGCTTTCGACGTATCGTCCAAGTATGCTGAGCGGGAAAGTGGAAAGGTTTCGAGCGAGGAGTATCTATTTTACGAGGATAATTCTTGCCAAGGGCTTGGCGCCTGTCCGTGGATGGGGACAGGCAACACAATGGGGGCCATAGCAGAGGCATTAGGCATGACGTTACCTGGAAATTCGACCACCTGTGGCAATGATCCAAAATTGCTTCGGATCGCCTATGAAGCTGGGAGGCAAATTGCTAACCTTCTTGAGATGAACATCAAGCCCTCTCACATTATGACTAAAGACGCTATTCACAATGCTGTGAAGGTCTGTTCGGCGATCGGGGGTTCAAGCAACGCCATTCTTCATGTACCCGCTATTGCCCAAGAACTAGATGTAGATTTTGATATTGATTTATTCGACCGATACAGTATGGAGGTTCCTCAGATCTGTGACGTGAAACCGACTGGAAAATATCTGCTGAAAGATTTGGATGAAGCCGGAGGTCTTCCCGCTATCTTAAAAGAGTTAGGTCCGATGTTAGATTTAAATACGCTCACAGTTACCGGCCGGACACTCGGAGAGAACATAAGTACGGCGAAAGTCTTGGACAGAAAAGTCATCTACCCATTATCCCAACCTTTTAAACAGGAGAGTGGGATAGTCATTCTGAAAGGAAATTTAGCACCCGAAGGAGCAATCGTCAAACTGTCAGGTGTTCCAAAAGAGCTTCAGACGTATCGAGGCGGGGCGAGGGTCTTTGACTCGGAAGTGAGAGCTACAGAGGCGCTCTTAAAAGAAGAAATCAATTCTGGAGATGTGGTGGTGATTAGATATTTAGGTCCAAGAGGAGATCCTGGGATGCGGGTTTGCGCCCGTTTTTTGTGGATTCTTTCTAGCATGCCAACCAAGAGGGTCGCCTTGGTAACCGACGGAAGATTCTCAGGCACAAACAAAGGGTTGGGTATTGGACACGTCTCCCCGGAAGCTGCTGTGGGAGGCCCCATCGCCCTGGTGGAAGACGATGACATGATTGAGATTGATATTCCAAACAGAAGATTAGATATAGAGATTTCCGACAAGGAGATCAAACGGAGAAAAGAAGTTTGGAAAGCTCCATCCCCCAAGGGGGGAAAAGGTTACCTCGCGTTGATGGAGAAATTAATGCAACCTCCAGAAAAAGGGGCGACACTGAAACCATGAATAGAGAAAGAACACTTCGAGGCCAAACGCTTAGCCATGCGAAGACGGAAAAAGTAGAAACGGACAGGACCGATGGATCTGATAAACAAACTGGTTGATAACGTAGTAAACACTCGTTATGAAAATCTGCCACAGGCTGCCATTGAGGCTGCCAAAAAATCCACTCTGGATACATTGGGCGTTATCATTTCAGGGACCGGAGCGGCTGGGGTCAAGACTTTAGTCGATTTAATTAAAGAATGGGGAGGTAAACAAGAAAGTACGATCCTTTGCTATGGAGGCAGGGTATCGGCACCTAATGCGGCGATGGTCAATGGTTGCATGGCTCGAGCTGTAGATCTGGATGACATTCATGATAAAGCCGTTCTTCATGCTAGTGCATCTATTATCCCTTCAGCATTTGCAATGGCAGAGCGAGTAGGGGGATTGAACGGCAAAGATTTTATCACTGCAATATGTTTGGGGGTAGATTTGATCTGTCGATTAGGTCTTTCCATTAAAGTCAGCCCCTTGATTAGCGGTATGTCCATCACGTGGCAAACAGCAACTTTTGGAGCGGCTGCGGTGGCAAGCAGAATTATGGGTCTCGATGAAGAAAAGATGTTAAATGCTATGGGAATTGCTTATAGCATGACCTCGGGTAATCAACAAACCCTTCTCGATGGAGCTTTGATGATAAGAATCCAACAAGGAATTGCTGCTGCCAACGGGGTTCTTTCAGCAATTTTTGCTGAAAAAGGGATAACAGGTGCAAGAAATGTTCTGGAGGGTAAGTTCGGCTATTACCGTGTTTATCAAAGAGGAGAATATGATCCCGATGTACTTACGAGAGAACTGGGAAAGAAGTTTGAAGGTCAAAATGTTGCAATTAAGGTTTTCCCATCATGTTATGAAACCCACCCTGCCATAACGGGTACCATTGTTCTCGTCCAGGAACATGATCTGAAGGCAGGGGATATTAAGGAGATCATCGTTCGGCTTAACCAGGGAAGCTATAATTTAGTCTGTGATCCGATTCAGGTTAAATCGAGACCCCAAACAGTCCCTGAAGCACAATTCAGCCTACCTTATACTGTTGCAGTTGCTGTAGTTAAGAGAGACGTCTTCTTAGACGATTTCAACGACCGGAGTATAAGAAATCCAAAAATTCTCGAGCTTGCCGCCAAGGTTCAAGCGTTTGTAGATCCAGAGATTGAAGCGACGGCAGGAAGGGAGATAGGGCCGGCTGCCGTAGAAATAAGAACAAATGACGGTAAAACTTATTCTAGGTTTGTAAATCCTTCCATGGTTAAAGGTCATGGAAATCGAATGAGCATGGAAGAAGTGGCAGAGAAATTTAAGAAGTGTAATTCATATGGAGTTAAACCCTTACCCGAAAGAAATGTAGAAGAGATAGTTACTTTAATCTCGCACTTAGAAGAATGTATGGAGGTGACCCGAATTTTAGAATTATTTTGATTCATATAAAAATATTGCGAGGAGGATGAAGAAGAGGGGGGTGATAATAAGATGGCGGATCGAATTAGTGGTTTTTTTTGGCTCATATTTTCCGTGATAATTGCTGAAGAATCCTATCGTCTGGAACTAGGAACTTTACATTCTCCGAAAGCAGGTTTTCTTCCATTTTGGGCGAGCTTGGCTTTAGGGGTCCTTTCTTCCATTCTCTTACTTTCAACTTCAATAAGACGGCAGAAGATAAAAAGGATTGAAAGCATTGAATTTAATAAGCAGAGACTGCACAAGGTTTTTTATGTCTTAATTTCTCTATTTCTTTATGGCCTCTTGTTAAATACCTTTGGATTCCTTCTTTGTACTATTCTCCTTATATTTTTCTTAATAGGAATAGTAGAAACGCAAAGGTGGTATGTGGTAATTATCACCACTATTTTAATACCATTCATTTCTTATATGATATTTGCTGTTTGGCTTAGAGTCCAGATGCCGAGAGGATTTCTAGGGTTTTGAAGTAAAAAGTGAGGATTCTATGGAAGCCTTAAACAATATATTCTATGGATTCAGTATCTCTTTTCAGCCAATGAACTTGCTTTTTTGTTTTTTAGGTGTCCTGGCTGGGACACTTGTGGGAGTTCTTCCTGGGCTCGGCCCGCCAGCAGCAATATGCCTGCTTCTTCCTTTGACTTTTCATCTCACACCTGTTAGTGCGATCATTATGCTCTCAGGTATATACTATGGAGCGATGTATGGGGGATCCACCACCTCCATCCTTGTAAATATACCGGGAGAAACAGCATCTGTGATGACGTGTTTAGATGGCTACGCGATGGCTCGGCAAGGTCGAGCAGGCCCTGCATTAGGAATTTCGGCCTTTGGCTCTTTTATCGCTGGAACACTGGGGCTGGTTGGTTTAACATTAATTGCCGCTCCTCTGGCAAAGGCTGCTTTGAAATTTGGTCCCCCTGAATATTTTTCTTTGATGCTACTTGGATTTAGTATTCTAAGTTATTTGGCAAGTGGCTCTATGATAAAAGCCCTCATGATGGCGGCTTTGGGGCTAATTTTAGGTGCTATAGGAATGGACCTCATCAGTGGAAAGACGCGCTTCACCTACGGCATAATGACGTTGGAAGATGGTATAGGTCTCGCCCCAGTCGTTATGGGACTCTTCGGAGTTTCAGAAGTATTATTGAATATGGAGATTTCTGTCAAACAAGAGATTTTCAAAACAAAAATAAAGAATCTTTTTCCTAACCTTCAAGATTGGAAAGATTCCATAGGGGCGATTTCGAGAGGGACGATTATCGGATTTTTTCTAGGGATTCTACCTGGAGGAGGAGCAGTCATTTCTTCTTTTGCGTCCTATGCAATAGAAAAGAAGATTTCAAAACATCCTGAAAAATTTGGGAAAGGTGCCATTGAAGGAGTAGCTGCACCGGAATCTGCAAATAACGCAGCTACGAGCGGAGCGTTCATTCCAATGTTGTCTTTAGGAATACCATCTAATGCAGTGATGGCGCTTCTCTTAGGTGCCCTCATGATATATGGACTACAACCAGGCCCGCTTTTGATCAGACAGGCCCCAGATCTTTTCTGGGGGACGATCACAAGTATGTATGTGGGGAACGTGATGCTTTTGGTCTTGAATCTACCTTTGATAGGATTGTGGGTAAAAATATTGAAGATTCCTTATGCTATTCTTTTTCCTTTAATCCTCCTTTTCTGTTTGATCGGAGCTTACAGCATGAATAATAATGTGGGTGATTTGATCATTATGAATATTTTTGGAATCATAGGATATTTGATGAAGAAATTCAAGTACGAAGGGGCTCCTCTCGTTTTGGCTGTGGTTTTAGGACCTATGTTTGAAAATGCCCTACGGCAATCCTTAATGCTTTCCCACGGAAGTTTTACCATTTTTGTAACAAGGCCCATCTCCCTGGGATTTATGATAGCGGTATTTGGAATACTCATCTCCTCAATGATTACCAAGAGACGGCCAGGGGAAGGTTTGGAAGAATAGAAGTCAAACTTCAGATTAAAAAGGAGGTAAGGCTATGGAAAAGACAACTGGCTTCAGGATGATGGTGGTTATTTTTGTTGTTTTGTTCTTTTGCGCATCCCAGATATTGGGGCAAGAAAAAAAATTTCCGGACACAGCTATTAATCTATACATCGGTTATCCTCCAGGAGGCGGGGTGGGAAACGCTGCTCAAATATTGGCAGAGGGGTTGAAAAAGAATTTGGGTCAACCTGTTATCGTCAACTTTAAGCCTGGGGCAGCCCAAGCGATTGCTGGAGATTTTGTATTTAAATGCAAACCCGACGGGTATAGTCTCCTTTATGTGACGGAAACGGATTTTATACCTAAATTGATAAAGGATGCCTCGCTCCTTAAATATAGTATGGATGACTTTGTTTCATTGGGTGCCTCTCCCTATTCCCCATACGCCCTTGCCGTGAATGCTGAAAGCCCATGGAAAACTCTGGATGATCTCATTGCGCATGGTCGGAAATCACCTCCTGGGACCCTGAGTTACGGTTCCGTAGGTGTAGCTACAACCGCCCACCTGTCAGCAGAATTATTTTCCCAACTGACAGGGATTGCGTTAAATCACATTCCATTCCAAGGGGGAGGACCAGCGGATACGGCGCTCATGGGTGGACATGTTCATATGTGTTTTGGTTCTGTCGGTCGGTTTGGAGCGCGTTTGAGACCGGGGGGAGGGCTTCGCCCTCTCGCTATTCTGGACAAAAAAAGAGCCCCCGATTTTCCGGATGTGCCAACCATGCTTGAAAAGGGATATGACATGCAATTGTTATTATGGAATGGTCTACACGCTCCTAAAGGGTTGCCCAACGATGTCAAATCTATTTTAGTTCGCGCCTTTGAAAAAACAGCAAAGGATCCGGAGATGATTTCTGCACTTAGTAAGGCAGGGTATTACCATTTTTATCTCAACCCAGAGGGACAAGATAAGCAGATTCAAACAGATTACAAAGTACTAAAGAACATTTTATCGAAAGCTGGCTTGCTGAATTGATAAGGGATTCGCAATATGAGGTGTGTAGATTTAGTTTGCTGAATATTTAATGGTTTAAATTATTTATATTAAAAAGGGGGAATCGAGCCGGGACTTATCTAATAAGACTTTGAAGATAATAGCTCATAGGGTATTAGTAGACCTAAGGCCATAGCTAATAAGTCTGAGTTGTGTTTTCACTTTTGGATGTTTGGTACACACTTTAAGAGTGAATCAAAAATCTAGTTATTCTAGTCAGTAATCTATTATTCTCCTGAGAAGCATAACATCTCTTTAAATGAAGGAGATACCTTAGTTTTTATGTTGCTTTTGGGTGGCGGTTAATATCATTATTCCCTATACTCCACATTCTGATGAACTAATTACAAAATATATAGCTTTTAGCAATTCGATAAGCCTAGATTCTTCATGTATTGCTTCCCTCAATCACGGCTTCGTCTATACTCACATCGGGAAGACTTGGCACGACCCAGCCAGGGAATACACCGGTTCGAACCCAAGTGCCGTCCTTCAATCATTTCAAAGGGTCATAAGACATGTGCTATTTTATTCATATTCTCTACGGCTCGTGGATTCATTTGAGCAAGGAACGTGGTCTTACGGATAATTTTTTTAGAAGGAGTATTTGAAAAATGAAAAAAAGACTTCTGGTGATCGGAGGCGTTGCCGCAGGTCCAAAGTCTGCAGCCAGGGCAAGGAGATGTGATCCTGAGATGGAGATTGTACTCTACCAGGAGGAAGACGATATTTCTTATGCAGGCTGTGGGCTTCCATACTATATCAGCGGTGTGATCCAAGAAAGAGAGGATTTGATCTCACGGACACCGGGCAAATTTGCCTTGGACGGGATCAAGATCCTGAAGAATCGCAGGATTGAAAAAATTGATATTCCTCACCGTACCGTTTCAGGCCGAAAAATCGGATCAGGAGAGACCTTCACGGATCACTTTGATCGCCTGGTCATCGCCACAGGAGCCTATGCGATTCGGCCCAAGATTGAAGGCATTGATCTGGGGAATGTCTTCTATCTTCGTTCCATCTTCGATGCCGATGCGATCTTCCAAGTGAACCGATCCGATAACATTCGGAATGTGGTGATCGCGGGAGGGGGTTATATTGGACTTGAGATGGCTGAGTCCCTTGTCCATCTGGGCAAGAATGTGACAATTGTGGAGTTGGCCCCTCAAATCTTAACACTTTTCGACGAAGATTTTGCCGGCATCCTACGGCAATATCTGGAAAAGAAAGGGGTGAAGATTTTTACTTCAGAGGGGATTCAGGCCTTGAAAGGAAAGGGAGGAAAGATCACCCATGTCCAAACAATGTCCAGAGAGTTAGAAGCAGACGTAGTCTTGATGAGCCTCGGAATTCGTCCTCAGGTCGGATTGGCAAAACTGGCGGGATTGAGAATTGGAGAGACCGGAGCCATCTGGGTTAATGAAAGGATGGAAACAAGTGTCGAAGGGGTTTACGCTGGAGGCGATTGCGCTGAGACGACCCATCTCATAACCGGGAAAAGGGTCTGGATCCCTTTGGGATCTACGGCAAATAAGCAGGGAAGAGTGGTTGGAACGAATGTCTGCGGTGGGAATGACACTTTTCCGGGGGTCATGGGGACAACGGTCTTTAAAACCTTCGAATTCAATATCGCCAAAACCGGATTAAGTATGAGAGAAGCAGAGAAAGAGGGATTCCATCCTGTTCAGTCTATTGTGAGAGGATTTGATCGAGCCCATTATTATCCGGGCAGAAAGGAATTGACGCTCAAGGTCACTGCAGATAAAGAGACGGGTCGAGTTCTTGGAGGCCAGGCGATCGGAGAAGGACCTTCAGATAAGTTCATCGATATTCTGGCCATGGCTCTTCATGCCAAGATGACCTGCCGCCAGTTAGCGTCTGTGGATCTCGCTTATGCACCTCCGTTTAGCCCAGTCCTCTCACCCATCATTGTAGCGGCAAACGTACTCACGAACAAATTGGAGGGCAAGATAGAAGGGATTCAAGCTTCCGAGGTGAGAGAGAAGCTTCAAACCTCAAGAGAAAATTTTCAGGTATTGGATGTCAGAGAAGAGGACGAGGTTAAAGCGAAACGGATTGCCAATACCATCTGGGTCCCTTATGGGGAATTAAAGAAACGCCTTGGAGAACTTGATAAGGAAAAGGAAATTGCGGTCCACTGCGAATCAGGTCTTCGCTCTTATAAAGCCTGCCTCAAACTTCAGCATGAAGGTTTTAAGAATGTGAAGAATATCGATGGAGGAATGCTCTGCTGGTGCTACAATATCGAATCTGATAGTGAAAAGGGCGAGATGTGAGGAATTAGATTCTCTATCCCTTCATAGAAGCCCGTTCCACCATTTTGTCTAAAGAATAGGCGCAATTAAGCCCTTAAATAAATTGGTAATTTAGAAATCTGTTGAGACTTACCCAATTGAAAGATAGCCGTAATTATGCTGCTCGCCGGTGCATTGCCGCAACCGTGCAGCTCCAAACTACAAAAACTCCCATCAACTGGCAATTACCTTACGACTTTCCCTTTACACGGACAGAATCATAGGAGAAAAAATCAAAAAATGGAGGGTGGGAAGGACCTCTACCAAGTTCAAAGAATATTAGGTCACAAGTCCCCCATCCATACTCAAAGGTATGCCCACCAATATCCAGAGAGTCTAAGAGATGCCGTAGAGATATTGGATCGGGGTATCAAATCTATAACAAGATGTTGTCGAGAGCAGATAAGTTATTGAAATTAAAAATAGAAAAGGTCAGACTACAATTTATAATACATCAATTCGCGGGCATAGGACTTCACTCTGTTGAGGAGAATATCCTGATCTTTTTTGGGCATCGGTTGAAAGGATTGGGCAATCCGGACATTCATTTCCAATTGTTCGATGGTCTCACAACCGACCACAGCTGTGGAGATAGGTTGGGTCAGGGCAAAACGGAGGAAGTTTTCTGCCGATTCGGTTCCAAAGATTTTGATACAGACCCCTCTCGAGAGGGTCTTCATTCCAAGGATTCCCATTCCTTTTGCTTGGG
>Ga0315291_10000616_pt1 | contig 47135 bp, 42 predicted proteins | sample YL17G12_20_MG_FD_203070 | JGI IMG/M metagenome (GOLD analysis project Ga0315291, IMG submission 203070) | Sediment microbial communities from Yellowstone Lake, YNP, Wyoming, USA - YL17G12_20 | ecosystem: Environmental > Aquatic > Freshwater > Lake > Sediment | place: USA: Wyoming | collected...
CCAGGCGTTGCCGCCAAACGAGCCGATTCTGGGCATCGCGCGCCGTGGCAATCGTAAACTTCTTGTGGAGATCGCACCCAACGTGTGATACCTTCTGCAACGTTTCCATGGCTGTCTCCTTGGTCTCTAACCAGCTCGCCGGGCAACATTTTGCCCGGCCGGAGACAGCCTTTCATGGGATTACAGGGAAACTGAATCCGGTTTAGCCGCAGCCGCTCTGTTTCCACAAGCATTTGTCCATAAATCAGTTACGCCTGTTTCCGTTGCGCCGAAGACGGAAAACCGTCTGTGACTCTGGTTCCCCCATAAATTATACTTGCATTCTCCATTTGCAAAGTTGTAAAATCACGCCCCCGAGCAGGCAGAACTGGGTACAAGGGGGTGTTCTGCTGCGGCGCGGCCTGCCTGCACGGGTACGATAGGGTGATATGAGTACGCAACCAAACGGCACCGCTGTGCCACCAACCGTAAACGTTACCCACGTGCTCGAGTTTGAGAAACCCATCGCAAAGATGGAGCAGGAGATCTATCGGCTCGAGGCGCTGCAGACCGAGTCGGGCCGAGACTACTCGGAGGTGATTGCGGGGATCCGCGAACAGTTGCAGAACGCGCTGCGGCAGTCCTACGCCCAGTTGACCGCGTGGGAGAAGGTGCTCGTAGCGCGTCACCCGCGGCGCCCGCTCACCCGTGACTACATCCGCATGATCACGCAGGACTTCTGCGAGCTGCACGGCGACAAGGCCTATGCGGATGACAAGGCGATCGTCTGCGGCTTTGCCCGCCTGGCGGGCCACCGGGTCATGCTTATCGGACATCAGAAGGGCCGCGAGACCCGCGAGAAGATCGAGGTCAACTTCGGCTGCGCCCACCCCGACGGCTATCGCAAGGCCCTTGAGAAAATGGAGTTGGCGGCCAAGTTCAAGGTCCCCATCGTCTGCCTCGTGGACACGCCCGGCGCTTACCCCGGCGTCGAGGCCGAAGAACGCGGGATCGCCCGGGCCATCGCCGTCAGCCTGATGGAGATGTCCCGGCTGCCGACGCCCATCGTGGCAGTGATCATCGGCGAGGGTGGCAGCGGCGGGGCCCTGGGTATCGCCGTCGGCGATCAAGTTGCCGTCATGGAGCACGCTTACTACTCGGTGATCAGCCCCGAAGGCTGTGCGGCGATCCTATGGAAGTCCGGCGAGTACGCCGCACAGGCCGCCGACGCTCTACGCCTGACTCCCCAGGAGCTCAAACGCCTCGAGCTGATCGACGCGATCATCCCGGAGCCGTTGGGAGCCGCTCACCGTGACCCCGAACTGGCGGCCAAGAACGTCGCCCAGTGGATCGGCTCAATGTTGCGTGACCTGCGCCGCCTGAAGACCGAGACCCTGCTGCGACGCCGGTACGAACGGTTACGTAAGCTGGGGACGGCGTTTACACAACCCAGGCCGATTGAGAGCAAGCCGGTGCGGCGTAGTCGCCGGTCGCGGCCGGCAGCGACTACAGAAAGGAGTTGACAGCTTCGCCCGCGCGGGGGCGTAGAGGCAGCGCAGTACCCTGTCGCGGGTGGGCGAATTGGTGGTGAGATTATGTGAAGCGGTCACGAACCGCGGACCGTCATAGGGAGACGGTGGAACCTGCTGTGCCGGGGCGCTGCGAGCGAAGTAAAGTGCTGCCAGTGAACCAGTTACAGCCGGCAGCGTACGTTGAGGTACGGCGTGTGTGCGGAATTTACTGGCCCTTCGGGGTGAAGAGCGATATAATTGAGTTTTTGACCGAGACGCGAGAGTGAGGTCGTCCCCTTGGCGGAGAGAGTGATCAGCAACGCAGCGGTCGGCGGCGCAGTGCTGCAAGCTGCTGACCTGCATCTGTTTGTGTTCGATCGCGCCCTGCATCCCGAGCTGTTTCAGCACTTTGCGGACTACCGGGTCGAGCAGGGGCGGTACGTGGCCGAGATCTGGATTATCGGGCTCAGCCACGCCATCACGGTTACCAGCGGGCAGCGCTCGCTCACCGAATTGCTCGCGCGGGAGAGCGATGTACTGCCCACGCGGGGCGTGCTCTCGCGTTTTCGGCTCAAAGGCGAGCGCGATCACGAGCGGAAGACCCCGGACGGCTGGGGCTACATGGTCAGCACGCAGGTCGAGATAATGGATGAGGCCCTGTACAAGTCGGTGCACCACGACCTGCTGCGCCACACGGAAAAGCGCGGCTGGTTCCAGGCGTACGAGTGCTGGGCCGAGGGCGACCTGACGCCGTTCACGTACATTGACTATGAAGCGCGCGACCGCGAGTTTCACGTGCACGCGTTCCACGCGTATCCGCAAGATAGGACCTTGATCAAGACGCAGTCGATCATCGAACTGCCAGGCTAGGCAAAAGCGCCGAAGGCCCAGCGCGGCCACTCGTGGTGCCTCCGGGCGGGCGCGAGTGGCCGGTTGATTTTCATGCCGGAAAGCGGTCCAGATGCGATTCGTGTGGTCGGCGCCCGCGAGCACAACCTGCGGAGCGTGAACCTCGCGGTGCCGAAGAACCGGCTGATCTGCTTCACCGGCGTCTCCGGAAGCGGCAAAAGCAGCCTGGCCTTCGACACCCTGTACGCGGAAGGCCAACGCCGTTACATCGAGTCACTGAGCGCGTACGCGCGGCAGTTCCTGGGAGAGCTGCCCAAGCCCGAGGTCGATCAGATCTCGGGGCTGGCCCCGTCGATCTCCATCCAGCAGAAGACGAGCAGTTGGAATCCGCGGAGCACGGTGGGAACAATCACCCAGATCCACGACTACGCGCGGGTGCTCTTCGCGCGCGCCGGTACGCAGCATTGCCCCCAGTGCGGCCGGCCGATCAGTGCTCAGACGCGTGAGCAGATGATCGGGCGCGTGCTCGCGCTCCCGGAGGGAACCCGCGTGCTGATCCTGGCGCCCAAGGTCCGCGCGCAGAAGGGCGAATACCGCGACCTGTTCCAGGAGCTGGTCCGTCAGGGTTTCGTACGAGCCCGCGTGGACGGCGAGGTGATCGATCTTTCAAACCCGCCGCTGCTCGACCGCTATCGCCGGCACAATATCGAGGTCGTCGTGGATCGCCTCGTGGTGCGCGCCAGCTCGCGCAGTCGCGTGGCGGAGGCTATGGACCTGGCCCTGACGGCCGGCGACGGAACCGCAATCGTGGCGGTCACCGAGGAGGAGCGGCAGGATGTCGCGGCGCGTCGGCGCCGCCCACGTGCGACGGCGCGTGCTGCCAACCGTGACATTCTGCTATCGGCCGGGTTCGCGTGCTCGCCGTGTGCGCTCAGCCTCGAGCCGCCGGGCCCGCAGCTTCTCAGCTTCAACAGCCCCCAGGGGATGTGCTTGCACTGCGACGGGCTGGGCACGCGGTACGACTTCGACCCACACCTGCTGGTACCCGATCCCGCGCTGAGCTTCTTGGCGCCCTGCATCGCCGCCTTGCGTCGGCCGCCCGGGCGCTGGCGACGCCACATCTACGAAGGCGTGGCCCGCCATCTCGGCCTCGACCTGCACACACCCTGGCGCGACCTGCCGGCTGCGGCGCGGGACGCCCTGCTCTACGGCACCGGCGACGCCCACATCACGTTCGAATGGCGCGGACGATTCGGGACCTGGAAACATGGCGGGACATTCGAAGGGGTGGTTGCGGAGCTGCACGCGCGGCACAAGAAGTCGGCCTCCGCCATGGTGCGGCACTTCTACGAGCAGTTCATGCGGCAGGCGGTTTGCCCCCACTGTCGCGGGGGCCGGTTGAACGCGCAGGCACTGGCGGTGCGGCTGGCCGGCCGACCCGACGGCCCCGCTTCGCCGGTCGTCAAGCTCAACATCGACGAGGTGGGCCGACTGCCGATCCGCAAGGCGCTGGAATTCTTCAGCCATCTCGAGCTGGATGGCGTGCAACGGCTGGTCGCGGAAGAGCCGCTCAAGGACATTCGCGCGCGGCTGCAGTTCCTGCTCGACGTTGGCTTGGACTACCTGACGCTTAATCGGGCAGCACCGACGCTCGCCGGCGGGGAATCGCAGCGCATTCGCCTGGCCAGCCAGATCGGCTGCGGGCTGGTCGGTGTCCTGTACGTCCTGGACGAGCCGAGCATCGGCCTTCATCCGCGGGACAACCGCCGGCTGCTGGCCTCGCTGCAGCGTCTGCGGGACATGGGTAACACGGTCATCGTCGTGGAGCACGACCGCGACACCATGGCCGCGGCCGACTACCTGGTCGACTTCGGGCCCGGGCCCGGGTCGCGCGGCGGACAAGTCGTTGCCCAGGGCTCGCTCGAAGCGCTGGCCAACGAACCCGCCTCTGTCACGGGAGCCTACCTTGCCGGCCGCGCCGCGATCGCCGTGCCCGCGGCGCGACGCCCCATAAACCGTCGCCCCAGGCCGCCAGCCCGGCGGACGTAATCCCCTCGGCCGTTCTGACCGATACCACAGCCGAGTCATCCGCGCGTGGTAGTGGTACCTGAGGCTATGACCGATGGCAGTAACGATGATTTGCCCTAACTTGAAATGCGGTCGCACCGTTGTGGCAGCCGAATCGGCCCGGGGGAAGGTGGTGCGTTGCGCCCATTGCCAGATCCTGTTCCTGGTGCCCAAAGACGCGGGGAGCGCCGGGGAAACGAAACCTGCCGAGCCGCCGCAGCCGGTCGAGGATACGAAGCAGCGCGGGCGACGGTGACACGGACTGCACTGCGCGCAGTCAGGGCCAGGCAACCTGATGGAATCCAAACCACCCCATGTAAAACCCGGTCCCACGTCGCAACCTGGCGCCCCGCTCCCGACGGAGCGGCGACCCGCCCTGAGCCGCACAGACCAACCCCCGCGGCTTCCCACGGCCCGGCTTGAAGCGCAGCAAGCGACCCGCCGCCTGGGCGCGGCGTTCGCGCAAGAGCCCGAGCTTATTTCGGCCTGCCTCGAGGGCGCAGCGCACAGGCCACCTGGATGGGCCAAGCGGGTCCTTTCGGCCGCCGAGCTCGCCCTCGTCGGGCGGCCGGATTACGCGGACCTGAACTACCACGCCAGCCGCGCCGCGCTGGCAGCCGGCGAGTACGAAACGGCCGCGCGCCTGCTGGAACAGGCGCTGCGCGTCAACCCGGCCTACCACGATGCACTGGTGCTCGCCGCGCGGCTGGAGATACGTCGCGGTCGTGCTTGCGCGGCCCGCAGGCGCCTGGAGGCTGCGCTCGCGTGCGGGGCGGACTACCCGGACGTGCACACGCTGCTGGGCGACGTTTGCCGTCAGGAGGGAGATTGTAGTCGGGCACGGGTGTCGTACGAACGTGCGCTCGCGCTGAACGGCAGTCTGGCCGAAGCCCGTGCTGCCCTGGCGGAGTTGCCGCCGGCACCGGCAGGCAGGAAGCCATGAGCTACCTGCTTGAAGCGCTGGGGCGCGGTCTGCTGGCGGACCTGCGCGCCGCGTTCGAGAAGCAACTGCCGGCACTGCCCGAAGACGACCTGGAGAGTCTCCGGACGCGGTTCGCCGCCTCCCCCATGTCCCTGGATCTGGCCCTGCGGCTGGGAATGGCGTACCTGCGCGAAGCGCGCCTGAACGAAGCCCGCCAGACGTTCGAGGCGGCCCGAGCGATCGCGCCTGCTTCCGTGCAGCCCCGGCTGGCCCTGGCCTGTGTGCACGATGAGCTAGGCCAACTGGACTGCTGCCTGGAGCATCTGCAAGAGGCCGAGCGGCTGGACGCGCGCGATCCGGCGATCGCGTTCGGCATCGGTTTTTGCCACGAGCGCCTGGGCCACGCGCGGGAGGCGCGCGAGGCGTATCGCCGGGCCATCGAGCGGTGTCCACAGCTCCGCAACGCGTACGAGCGGCTGGCCGCCATCGCGCTGCGTGGGGGTCTGTGGGACGAAGCGATCGGGCAGTATGAGCGGCTGGCCGAGATGGAGCCGGACGATTTGGACGTGTTGCTCACGCTCGGCAATCTGTGCTTGCAGGCGCACCGGCCGGCCGAGGCGATCGAGCAGTACCAGCAGGCCCTGCTCATCGAGCCTGAGGCCCATGACGGCCCGCTGGCCACGGCCGAGAATCTGGCCGAAGAGGGCCGCCTCGAGGAAGCGGTCCACACGCTCGAGAAGCTGGTCCACAAGTATCCGGGCATGGCCCCGTTTCACGTGCGGTTAGGCGACCTCTATGTCAAGATGGGAGACGACGCGCGGGCCACCGACGCGTACCGCGTGGCCCTCTCCACGCAGCCCAGCTTCCTCGAAGCGACCGTGAAGCTCGGCACGCAGCACATGCGGCAGGGACGCTTCGTCGACGCCGCCGTCACGTTCAACCGCGCGATTGAGCTGAACGACCGGTTGATCACGGCGTTCGTCGGCCTGGGCGTGGCGCAGCACGATAGCGGACACCTGCACGAATCGCTGGCCACGTTCGACCTGGCGGCCAGCCTGGAGCCGAGCACCACGCTGCTGTTCTCCGAGACGACCCGCCTGCACCTGAAGTCGGAACAGCCGCCGCCCGCGGGTGACACCGGCGAAAACGAGCCCGTGGAGTTTCCCGACGGCGACGTGCTGCTGGCCGAAGCGCTTCGTCGCCACGAGCAGGCCCTCCAGAGCTCTCCGAACCACGCCGACCTGCACTACCGGTACGGGCTGCTGCTGCGGCAGGTCGGGCGACAGGAGGAGGCGATGCGGGCCTTCCGCAACGCGGTCGCGGTCAACCCGAACTACTGCAAGGCGCTGGTGAAGCTGGCGATCGGGCTGAAGGAGGCGGGGGAGCTCGACGAGGCCATCGCGACGTTCCAGCGCGCCCTGTGCCTGAATGACAAGTTCGTCGATGTCCACTATCAGCTCGGCCTGCTGTTTGCCCAGCGCAACCAGTTTGACCTCGCAGTCGAGCAGTTCGAGCAGGCTGCGGCCGAGCACGGCCAGAACCCTTCCTTTCGCGCCAACGTCGCCCTGGCGCTCCAGAGCATCGGCATGCTGGACCGGGCGACGGCCACCTGGCGGGCGGTCTGCGACCTCCTGCCGGTACAGGATCAACTGGCCTCACGCGAACAAGCACTCCGGCACACAAACCGGCGCTGACCATCTGGCCCAGCACACCAACTTGTGGTTAGACTGCCGCCGCGGCGGGCCGAAGAGCTGCCAGGCGTGAACTGTCCTGAGCAGGGCAAAGGACCACCATGAAGACCGTCGTCGTCTTGAACAATGACCAGATGGGCCAGGGCGACAAAACCCTCGGCCAGAAGATCCTCGCCACGTTTCTGCGCAAGTCGCCGGTGATGAAAAACGTCGCCGCGATCGTGTTGTACAACCACGGCGTGAAGCTGGTTGTCGATGGGTCGCCGGTGCTCGCCGAGCTGGCCCAGCTCCACGAGGCGGGCGTGGAGCTGCGTCCGTGCGGGACGTGTCTGGCCTACTACCAGCTCGAGCCGGCGGTCGGCCACGCATCGAACATGGACGAGATCATCCGCGAGCTGGACCAGGCCGAGAAGGTGATCACGCTGTAGCCGGGCGGTGCGCTTACGCCAGCGTTTTGTGGAATCGCCGCGCCGCGAGGGTGAGTGTCACAGCGCCAATCAGCGCCAGCGCCAGCATCTGAGGCCAAAGCGTGCCCAGGCCCACGCCCTTGAGAAAGATGCCGCGGACAATCACCAGGAAATACCGCAACGGATTGGCGTAGGTGAGCCACTGCACAACCTGCGGCATGTTGGCGATCGGAAACATGAACCCCGACAGCAGCATGGCGGGCATGTAGAAGAAGAAGGTGCTCATCATCGCCTGCTGCTGGGTGTGGCTGATCGTCGAAATCAACAGACCGACCGCCAGCGTGGTCACCAGATACAGCAGCGCGCCCAGCAGCAGCACGAGCAGATTCCCCCGGATCGGCACCTCGAACCACAGCACGCCGACCGTCGTCACCAGAATGACATCGATGAGGCTGATGAGGGCAAATGGCACCGTCTTACCGAGCACAAACTCCAGGGGCGTGATCGGCGTCACCATAATCTGCTCGATCGTGCCAATCTCCTTTTCCCGCACGATCGCCATGCTGGTGAGGAGCAGCGTGATGAGCGTGACGATGATGGCGATGACGCCGGGGACGTAGAAGTTGCGGCTTTCGAGGTTGTCATTGAACCAGGCCCGCGTCTGAACGTCCACCTGCCCCGGCTGGTTGAACACGCCGACCAGCCGCGTGACGCGACGAGTGAGGGTCTCCGCGGCAAACTGACCGACGATCTTGGAGCTGTAATCAAGGACAATGCCGGCGGTACTGGAGTCCGTGCCGTCCACGACCAGTTGCAGCGGGACGGTTCTTCCCGCGCGCAGGTCGTCCGCGAAGCCCTTGTGGATGCGCAGAATCACGCGTGCGACACTCCGGTCGACCAGCTCGCGGGCCCGCGCCGCATTGTCCACGTACTCTACAACGTCGAAATACCCGGAATGCACAAACCGGCTCACCAGCTCGCGGCTGACCACGCTGTTGTCTAGATCATGAACGACAGTGGCGACGTGGCGGACATCCCGGCTGACCGCGTAGCCGAAAATAATCAGTTGAATGACCGGCATGGCGAAGATGATCCCCTTCATGCGCGGGTCGCGCAACGCCTGCGTGAACTCCTTGACCAGCATGTGCCGGATACGCTCGAGCATGACTAGACCAGCTTCTTCCTGAATCTTGCGTTGGCCAGCGCGACCGCCAGCACCGCGAACACGGCCAGGAACACCGCCTCGCCGGCCAGAATCTCCAGCCCGACGCCCTTCAGGTAGATGGCCTTCAGCACGGTGACGAAATACCGCGCCGGGATGAGGTAGGTCACAAGCTGGATGGCCCGCGGCATGTTGCTGATGGCGTACATGAAACCGGACAACAGGAAAGCGGGAACGAACGTCAATACCATAGACAACTGGCTGGCCAGAAGCTGATTGCGCGTGACGATGCTAATGAACATGCCCAGCGCCAGGGCGCCGGCCAGAAAAACGGCCGCCAGGCCGAACAGAAGGGCTACGCTACCGCGCAGCGGTACCTGGAAAACGAACTCCCCCATGAGGACGGCCAGCACCACGTCGAGCATGCCGATCGCGAAATACGGCAGGAGTTTGCCCAGGATCAGCTCGGGTCCTTTCACCGGCGTCGAGATGAGCTGCTCCATGGTGCCGCGCTCCCACTCGCGGGCCACCGTCAACGACGTCAGCATCGCCGCGATGATCATCATGATGACCGCGATCAGCCCCGGGATGATGAAGTTCTTGGACTGCATGTCCGTGTTGAACCAGACCCGTGGCCGCAGATCGAGCGGCGTGCGCGGCGCGGCGCCCTGCAGGTGCTGGACCTGTTCCACGGCCAGCGCCTGTGAGTACATCTGCGCCACGGCCTCCGCGTACCCGATGGCGAGCGTGGCGGTGGTCGAATCGCTGCCGTCCACGATAAGCTGAACCGGAGCCGGGCGCCGCGCAGCGAGATCGGCGGCGAAGTCACGTGCCACCACGAGGGCCACGAGCGCCGCGCCGGAATCGATGGCCCGTTCCAGCTCGCGGTAGTTGCGGACGTAGTCCTTCAGGCTGAAGTAGCGCGAGCCCGTGAAGCGGCTGATGAGCTCGCGGCTGGCCTGCGACTGGCTTTGGTCCCACACCACCAGCGGCACGCGGTCCACGTCCAGTGTCAGCGCGTAGCCGAAGAGGACCAGCAGCAGCATGGGCATGGCGATGGCCATAGCCAGGCTCCGCGCGTCGCGGAGGATGTGCAGCCCCTCTTTGCGGGCGACGGCCCAGAGCCGGTAGAGCTTCATGTGTTCACTCCCCGCCGCCCCCACCCCGCGTCGCCGCGGCCGACGAGGCAATGCTGGGGAGCCGACCGCAGGCCACGACAGCAAGCTGTGTTCTCGGGTAGAATCGGGAGCAGCGGGTGCCAGGGGAGCCTGGCGTGAGGTCCTCGGCGCCCGGAGCCGTACGTACCGGAGTCTGTGTCATGGCGTGGGAAGACCGCATTACCGCTGACCCGGCTGTGTTGGCGGGGAAGCCCGTCATCAAGGGAACCCGGCTCGCGGTTGAGTTCGTCGTCGGCCTGCTCGCGCAGGGATGGAGCGAGGCTGAGGTTCTCCGGAACTACCCTGGGCTGGCGCGGGAGGACATTCTCGCCTGCCTGGCCTATGCCCAGGAGCGACTGCAAAGTGAGCACGTGTATCCGCTGAGCACTTGAAAGGTCCCGATGGTGCGCATCCTCGCAAACGAGAACGTGGCCGGCGACGCCGTCGCGCGGCTTCGCAAGGATGGACATGATGTCGCGTGGGTGCGGACCGATTCTCCCGGTGCCCCAGACGACGCAAACCTCGCCCGCGCTGTCGCCGAGCAGCGTCTGCTCATCGCGTTCGACAAGGACTTCGGCCAACTGGTCTTTCGGCGCGGGCGCACGGCCTCTTGCGGCGTGGTCCTGTTTCGCATCGGCATGCCTTCGCCGGAGACCGTCGCGACTCGCGTGGGCGACGTGCTGGCCCAGCGAACAGATTGGGAGGGTCATTTCAGTGTCGTCGACGAGCGACGGATTCGCATGGTGCCATTGCCGCCGGCCGACACGGCTAATCCAGCTTGAACGGACCCTGAGCGGGTGGTTAGCCGTCATCTCCGTACTTCCTGTTCCGGGCTTCCTGCCCGGTCGCGCGCTTCGATGAGCGAAACGAACACGTCCTCCAGCGAAGGCGCGATCTTCGCGACGCGCTCCAGCCGATACCCGCGCTCGCGCAGCAAGACGGGGATGGTACGCGCGGCCGCGTCGCCGTCCGCAGCAACAACATGCAGTCCCTTGCCGAACAACGCGACCTCTTTGACGCCGGCCGCCTTCTCGATCTCCCCCAGGGCATCCTGCGGCCGCTCGCAAAACACCTCCAGCACGTCCTCGTGCATCAGCTCGGCTTTGAGCATCGCTGGCGTGCCGCTGGCGACCAGTTCGCCGCGGTAGATCAGCCCCAGCCGGTCGCAGTACTCCGCCTCGTCCATGTAGTGCGTCGTGACGAACACCGTGACCCCCTTGCCGGCCAGCTCGTAAATCAGCTCCCAGAACTGCCGCCGACTGATCGGGTCGACACCGGAGGTCGGCTCGTCCAGGAAGAGGATCGGCGGCTCGTGCAGGATCGCGCAGCCCAGCGCGAGCCGCTGCTTCCAGCCGCCGGAGAGGATCCCGGTGCGGGCACTACGGTGGCGTTGCAGGCCGGCCATCGCGATGACCCATTCCTTGCGCTCGCGTTTCTTACCGGGGGCGATGCAGTAAATGCCGCTGTAGAAGTCGATGTTCTCCTCGACCGTCAGGTCCTCGTAGAGCGAAAACCGCTGGCTCATGTACCCGATGTGGGCCTTGATCTTCTCGGGCTGCGTGCGGACATCGAACCCGGCGACCGTGCCGCCGCCGCCGCTGGGCGCGAGAATGCCACACAACATCCGGATGGTCGTCGACTTGCCAGCCCCGTTTGGTCCGAGGAACCCGAAGATCTCGCCGCGCGCCACCTCGAAACTCACGCGGTTGACGGCGACAAAGCTGTCGAACCGCTTCTCGAGGTCCGTGACCACGACGGCCTTGGGGGCGTCAGCGGGATTCATCTGATTCTTCCCGTGCGTCCCCGGCGAGGACCGACACGAACACATCCTCCAAGGTCGGCTCCACGCAGTCCATCGAGCCATACGCGATGCCGGCGTCCACGAGAACCGCCTTCGCCTGCGCGATTGTGCCATCCGGATCGGCGCTCACCGCGTGGACACGATCCCCGAATAAGCCCACCGCGCCGGCCGGGAGTCGCTGGCGCAGCACTGCCGCTGCCTGGCGGGCCTGCGGGCAGCGAATCTCGATGATCGTGCCCCGCATGAGCCGCTTCACTTCCTCCGGCGTGCCCACCGCGAGCAGCCGCCCGCCGTGAATCAACGCCAGCCGGTTGCAGCGCTCGGCCTCGTCCAGGTACGCGGTCGATATGAAGATGGTGACCTTCTCGCGCAGCAGTTGGTACAGGATGCGCCAGAAGTCGCGGCGCGAAACAGGATCAACGCCGTTGGTCGGCTCATCGAGGAACAGCACCTGCGGCGTGTGGATCAGGGCACAGGCCAGCCCGAGCTTCTGCTTCATGCCGCCGGAGAGGTTGCCGGCCAGCCGCTTCTTGAAGGGCGTCAGACCGCTGAAGGTCAGCAGGCGCTCGATCCTTTCAGCGCGGCCGCCCCGCAGCACGCCGTAGATGTCCGCGTAGAAAAGGATGTTCTCCATGACGGTCAGGTCCGCGTAGAGACCGAAACGCTGACTCATGTAGCCGATCCGTTCCTTGACCGCCTCGGCCGCGCGGACGGTGTGGTGACCGGCGACCCAGGCGTCCCCAGCGGTAGGGTCCATGATCGCCGTCAGCAGCCGCATGGTGGTCGTCTTGCCCGCGCCGTCGGGACCGACCAGGCCGAAGATCTCGCCTTCGGCGACCGTCAGCGAGAGGTGATCGACGGCCGTCACACCCGGAAAGACCCTGGTCAAACCCGCCGTACGAATGGCGTCCATCGCCCGCTACTCCGCGGCGTCCAGGAGAATCTCGCCGTCGGCGGGCATGCCGGGCTTCAGCTCCATGTGCGGGTTGGCGATGTCCACCTTGATGCGAAAGACCAGCTTGACGCGCTCTTTCTCGGTCTGGACGTTCTTGGGGGTGAACTCGGCCTGCGAAGCGATGAAGGAGACGCGGCCTTCGTAGACCTTGCCGGGGTAGGTGTCGGTCGCCACACGGACGCGCTGGCCAACCTTGACGCGGCCGAGATCGGTCTCATTGACATAGGCCCGCAGCCAGACGTGCTCCAGGTCGCCCACCGTGACGACGGGGGTGCCCGGCGCCACGTACTCGCCGGGCTCGACGTTCTTCGAGAGCACCACGCCGGAAAGCGGGGCGACGAGGGTCGTGTAGCCCAAGCGCGTCTCGGCCAGCGCCAGGCTCGCCCTGGCCAGCTCGACGCGGGCCCGGGCCTGCTCAATGGTTTCCTGTCGCGGGCCTTCCTTGACGAGGCCGTAGCGCTCCTGCGCCTGAGCCAGGGCCGCCCGCCCCTGGGCGATCTCCTCCCGCCGCGGCCCCTCTTTCACCAGCTTGAGTTGCTCGGCCGCCTCGTTGAGCCCGGCCCGTGCGGCGTCGTACTTCGCCTGCGCACTGTCGTACTCCTGCCGGGCGGCCATCTGCCGGGTGTACAGGTCCTTCACGCGGTTGTAGTTCGTCTCCGCTTCCACCAGGTCGGCCTGCGCCCGGGCCACGGTCGCCTCGGCCACCGCGATTTCCTGCGGCCGCGCGCCGGTCTCGAGCTCGGTCAGAAAAGCCCGCGCCTTGTCGAGTGCGGCGGCGGCTTCGGCAATCTCCTCCGGTCGCGACCCGGCCTCCAGCTCGTCCAGACCCGCCTGCGCCGCGCGGAGCTCGGCCTGCCGCATGGCCTGCTCGTTGAGCAGGTCGGAACGGTCCAGTTCCGCGACCTCGTCCCCCTGGCGGACCAGCTCGCCCTCATCAACCCGCCGCACCTCGACGCGTCCGGGGATCTTGAAGCTGACCTCGGCGTCGGTGACTTCGATGTTGCCGGAGACGCGGATGACGCGCGGATCGCGGTGCGCCCGAGCACGGGAATACCAGGTCAGAGCCCCCGCGGCGACGCCGACGAGGGGGATGACGACGAGCAAGGCGCGTTTGCGATTCATCACTGCCTACCGCCTGGAACAGCCGCGCTACGATAGGGCGGGGACACTGAAAGTCAAACCCGGGTAACAGCCCCAGTGGCCCACGGGTGCGTGACAGAATCGGCGGGCCGGGCGCTACGAATGCCCGACAGGCCACGCACGGCGCTGCCCGCTGATTCAGTCACGCGCCCTGAGAAAAGCGGTTTTCTTTGCATGCGAACGAAGGCGCGGGTATACTGCACGTACAGCCGTTTATCGGGCGCCTGCGAGCCTGCCCCGGTAAGCACCGGCCAGGTGAGCGTGGGGCGACTCTCAGGTAGGGAGCGGGAATATAGGTCGATGGGTGCCCGTATGCGCGCTGTGCGCACGCCGACGACAGTGTGCCAGCGCGTGAGTTTTATTGCGCGGCAGCTCCCATACGGAGCGGGAGAAGGAGATGAGCAAGCTGCATGTCGCAGTGGCCGTGCTGGCGCTCGCGGTTTCGTTCGCGCCGGCAGACCAGTTCTGGTACACGTACGAGGCAAACGACTACCCCGAGGTCGAAGGGCCGTGGATCCGCTACACGCGCGGCGGCGGGGCGGAGCGCTCGTTGCACGACGGGGCCTTGGTCCTCGACAGTTTGGCGAGCTGGCAAATTGTGGACGAATACTACATCAATACGCCCTTTGTTCTCGATCCTGGCGAGTCGCTAGAGGTGGAATGGCGCGTCCGGATCGACCAGACGCCAACCAATCTCGATGCCGCCGTCGTCGTCCGCGCGGGCGTGGATGGCGTCATCTTACTCAGTTACGCCGAGGACGGGATTTGGAGCGACTTCGAGAGTGTCTGGATCGACTTCGTTCCTGGCGTTTTTCATGATTACTCGCTGATCTCGTACGACTTGGCAGCCTACACGCTCTATATCGATGGGCAGCTCGCCTATAGCGGGAACTTCGAAGGGCCCTGGCCGTCATCCGGATTCACTTGGGGCGATTGCACGGAGGGGGCCACAAGCCTGACAAGTTGGTCATTTGTTGGATTCGGGATCGTTCCCGAACCGGCTCCCGGCCTCGTCATGGCGCTCGCGGGGCTTTCGCTCATACGTCGCTGAAAGGAGAAGGAAGTGATTAGATTGCTTGTCGCGGTATGCATGCTGGCGATCGCCGTTTCGCAGGCGGGGGCCGACCAGTTCTGGTACACGTACGAAGGAAATGATTACCCCGAGATCGAAGGCCCATGGATCCGCTACACGCGCGCCGGCGGCGCGCAGCGCTCGTTGCAGGATGGCTCGCTCATCCTCGACAGCTTGGCGGACTGGCACATTGTGGACGAATATTACATTACTACACCTCTCGTTCTCGATCCCGGTGAGTCGCTGGAGGTCGATTGGCGCCTCCGGGTCGACCAGTCGCCAGACAATCCCGATGCCTGGGTCGTCGTCCGTGCGGGCACTGATGGCGCCGTTGTCCTCAATTACCTGGACGACGGGATTTGGAGCGGGTTCGAGGGGGTATGGATCGATTTCGCTCCCGGCGTTTTTCACGATTACTCGCTGATCTCGTACGACTTGGCAACGTATGCGCTGTACATCGATGGACAGCTGGTCCGCAACGGGTACTTCGAGGGCTTCTGGTCGTCATCTGGGCTCACCTGGGGCGACGGCACGGAGGGGGCCACAAGCATGACGAGTTGGGATTTTGCTAGGTTCGGAGTGGTTCCGGAACCGCCTGCTGGCTTCGTCATGGCGCTCGCGGGGCTGGCGGTGCTGAGATTCAGGAAGCGCCCAACATGGAGGAAGGGCGATGAGATGGAGGTTGTTGTGTAGTGCGCGGTTAGGCGCACTGGCCAGCGTGGTGCTGTTGGCCCCGCCGGCCTGGCCAAGCGTGACGCTGAGGGAGAATGCCGGTTACACGCCGAGCGTTGACTACAGCGTGTCTTGGACGGAGGAGGGCGAGCCATTGATCATGATTCTCCAGCCATCGGATACGGAGTTAGGCCCGTATGACTTCGAGGCGATCCTCACCGAGGACCCGAATATGCCGGCGAATATCGCCGGCTTCAGCGCCGCCCCGTTTCTCCAGGGAGACGTCGAACTCATGGTCCGCTCGTCGGAGCCCGAGAAGCGGCCCTTCGGAGCGGCCAACGTGAAAAACCTGGAGGTTGAGAACGCGAACGTGCATCTGACGCTCAAGGAGTTCGTCATTTACGACAACCTTGGCGAGTTGGTCGAGCCCCCGGGCACGTGCATCTACGTCTACGCCATCGACGGCCCTTTTGAGGCCATGGCCCTCTTCAACGACCTGCACGTCCAGTACCTCTCCGGTGACTTCACTCTCATCTATCACAAGGCTGACATCGAGGTCACCCAGGCGGTCACGCACAATGCAAATGTTACGATAAAGAACTTCATTGCCGGGCACCCCCACGACCTCACGATCGCGGGCAGCTTGGCCGGTAACCTGACTTTGGGCGATCCCGACTACTACGCCTGACCGGAACCCGTCAACGGCACCGTGAGTGTCGAAGAAGACGTAAACAATGTGTACGTCCTGACCAAGGGCGGGATTTCCGGGCGGGTGAACATCGGGCGCGACGTACTCGGTTCATTCGAGCTGCTGCACGCGTGCGAGGAGCCGCCGGCAGGACCGGCCATCGTCATCGGAGGCCACCTATACGGGCCCCTCACCTTCGGGCACTTGGCCACGCCGGAAGACCTCGATAACACATTATGGATCCAGCTCGGCGACATCGCCGCCACCGGCAGCGTAGAGATCACCGGCAGCATCGGCGAGACGGGGCTGCTCAAGATCACCGGGGACCCGAACGACCCGAACATGCCCGTGACGGTAAGCGGCTCCGTGGTCGTGGATCAGGATCTGGCCGGCGACTTGGACATCGACGGTACGGTCGTACAAGGCGGCCTGGTTGAGGTGACGGGCGATGTCCGCGGCGTCCCCTCTGTAGCGGGGTACATGGAGCTCTCGCAACTGGACGGAACTGTGCATGTCGGCGGGTACGTCGGCGTCGGGGGCGGCATAACGGTGACGGGGCCGACGGCCGGAACCATCGACGTGGATGGCGACCTCCAGGGCTACTTGCACCTGGCCGATTTGTTGGGCACGGTAGACGTGGGCGGCCACCTGGGCGACCCGAACGCCCCGGCCGATTCCTTCTCGGGCCAGATTCGAGTCTACGGCGGGTTGAAGTCGGCGGCAAAGATATGGATTCACTCTCTATTCCCCAGCGGCGCGCTCATGGGCCCGAAAAGCTACATCACCGTCGACTACGACGGCTTCACCGCGGGCGACGACTGGCCCGTGACGGCCTCGGTCGTCTTTGGTGGTTCCGAGGACTACGTGTTTCACGGAAACACGCCGGCCGCACACGTCTGGCACACTTCACGGTGTCACGGAGACGCTGACAACAGTCGCAACAATCGAATCGACCCGTACTACCCGGACTTTACGGACATCAATCCGTTTATCCTGGCCCTGAGCACCCCGCTGCAATTCGCCCTGACGTACCCCGGCCTCGCCGACACCGACGGGACGGTCTACACCGGCGGCGGTATTCTGTATAAGGGCGACTGCAACTGCGACGGTACGTTTGATTTTGCCGACATCAACGCATTCGTGGCGCTGGTGGGCGGGGACTGCAACCCTGAGGAGTGCGACGATTGCGTGGGCGGCGATGCGCCAGGGGGCGGGGACGAGCCGCCAAGCCCCGAGGAACTGGCAGCGCAGCTCGCCGCGAACATCTGGCCCGAACTGTACGACAACCTGCTCTTCGTTGTAGCCGGCGCGATCGACGCCTCACCGGACGAGGAAACGCGGGCTTACTGGGAGGCTGTCTATGCCGCTCTTACGGAGTGAGCGCGCGCCGTAGCGGCCGGGCTCCGTCCCGGCCGTGGAAGGCGAGGTGATTACCTACGGCCGGGGCAGAGCCCGGCCGCTACCTGCCCGCCGATTCGGTCGCGCATCCGTACAAGTCCGCGTCAGACCTGCGCATTAATGGTGGCGGGGGCCTCCGTCGACGGTGCGGAGGTCTCCGCTTCCGGCGCCGGAGTTGGGTAGGGCGCTTCCTTTTGCAGTTTCTCGATCAGCATTGTCCAGGTCTCGCGCTCGTAGCGTAGGATGCGCAGCGCCTCCTGGACCGCTTGCTCGTCCTGCTGGAGGTTGGCGTCGATGAGCCGACGGTAGACAAAGCTGTGGATGGCGCCCATCCGGTCGGCCAGCTCCGGGTTGACCTCCCGCCGGATGCCGTTGCTCATCTCGAGCACGATGAGTTGGGCGCGTTCGAGCGCGGTGAATGCCGCCTCGCGATCCTTGGCCCGGATCGCCTCCAGGCCGCGGGCGGCGAAGCGGATGGCCCCATCGTAGAGCATCAACTGCAACTGCTCCGGGGTCGCCGTCAGGACCGCGTTTTTCAGGTATTCCAGAGATGGGTTGGCGTTGTAGCTCATGTCAGGACTATCTCCGCGCAGACTCACAGCGATGTACTTGACCTGAAGCTGGTAAACGTCGTAGTGAGGTCCGCCAGGCTCGTGAGGGCCGCCTGCTGTGACTGTAGTTGCGCCAGGGCAGCTTCCATGGCCTGAAACTCCGCTACGAGCCGGGCGCGCTTGCGGTCCAACTGCCCGTTGACCTCGGTGACGCGTTCTTGCAGCAGCTCGCTGCGGTCGTCCAGCGTCGCCGTCGCCCGCGGAATCAGCCCCTCCGTGTCCGTGATCTGGTTGATCTGCGTCTGAATCTGGACCGCCACGCCGTACTGCGAATCGGTGAAGAACCGCTCGATGCCCTCCGGATCGGTCTGGTAGGCCCCGCGAAACTTCGCTTCGTCAAAGGTGAAGTGTCCACCGCTCTCAGACTTGATCCCGACGTCCGAGAGGCGGGTGAAGGGACCGCCCGCGTAGAGCGGGCCGACAAACATGCGCGACAGGCGGCTTTCGATCGTGTTGCGCGGGCCCTCGCCCTGCAGGATGCCCGGGGTCTCGGTCTCCGCGTCGTACGCGCCGGCTTCTCGGACGCGGTCGATCGCGGCGTTGTAGTCGTCCACCAGGCCCTGGAGCGTCGTCACCAGGGTATCCAGGTCGCGGTTCACGCTGACGGTGACCGGCTGGTCGCTTACGCCCGTCGCGTTAAACGTCAGGCCCTCGATGGCGTTGTCGAACGTGTTGGTCGAGCTGGTGAGCAGGACGCCGCTGTCGGTGCTGCTGCCAAAGAACACCCGCGCATCCTGGGCCGGCGCCAGCGTGCTCACGCCCAGGTCGGTCAAGCTGTCATCGATGAGCAGCGCGCCGGCGGCCCCGCTGACCCGTGCCGAGATATTCAGGCGGTACGGGGAAAGCTGGGTCCCATCGTTCAGCAAGGTCGCCGTAGCCAGCGTCGTCTCCGTACCGATGCGGGCGGCGAGGGTCTCGAGGGTGTCGCTGCCGCCGATCTCGAGCTGGAACTCATACGAGCCGTCGATCTGCCCGTTCTCGGCCGTGCCCAGGAGGTTGAGGTCGCGGGCCACCGTGCTGCCGTCCTCCCCGACTTTCATCGTTCCGGCACCGCCACTGGTGTCGGTGAGCAGCAACCCGTCGCCGGTGGCGTTGATGCTCGCCTGGACGCCGATGCCGAGCCCGTTAATGCTGTCGATGACATCCTGCAAGGTCTCAACCGAGGAGGAGGTCAGGTCCACCGTGGCGGAAACGCCCTTGGAGTTGGTGATCTTGAAGCGCCCCTGCGCGACGCCGCGGCCGGCATTCAAGTCTTCCAGACGGGTGGCCTCAGAAACGTACTGCCGTTGGAGGTTCGCACTCTTGATCGACGCACCGGTCTGCGCCAAGCCGATCCCCTCGGCGAAATCCCCGCTGATGGTGATCGCCGACTCGTCCGCGAGATTACTGACGACGACACGCGCGCCGGTCGCGTCATAGGTGGCCTCGACTCCGAGGCTGTCACCGGCCCCGTCGGTGGCCTGGTTGATGCGTTCGAGCACGTCGGCGAGCGTCTGGGCGCCGGTCAGGTCGAGCACGGCGCTCTTGCCGTTGGCGTTGATCTGCATGGTCGTGCCGGTCACGCCCGCTCCGCCATTCAGGGTCTTGAGCAGTATGGTGTCGAGGCTGCCCACGATCCGCCCGCCCGCCGCCAGCGCACCGGAGCCCGTGTCTTCGTAGGTGCCTTCCTGGAAGCCGAGATCGAAGAGGGCCTGCGAGCGGGCGCCGGCGCCGGGGCCGGTGATCACCATCGCGCCGCTGCTGGTGTGCAGCTCGAGCCCGTGCCCATCGGCCGCAATCGATGCGGTGACGAGCGGCGCGTGTGCGTCGTCCTCGTTGTTGACGGCATAGTCCACGGCGCTGAGCACGTCGCCCAGCGTGTCCATGTGCAGCACGTCGCGCCCGTCGATCTTGCCCGCGGCGGAGCGGCCGTCGATGCCCAGGTCGCGCGCGGCATAACCGGTTACGTCCTCGATGATGAAGTCGCTCCGCTGATCCTCCTCGAGCTTGCTGACATCCGTGTTGTCATTGACGATCAGGCGGCTGCCGCTCACCACGACGCTCAGACGGGAGTCGCCGAAGGCACCCTGAAGTGCGCCTTTGACGTCGCTGATGTTGCCCGCGCCAGAGAGATCGACGGTGGCCGTCGTACCATCCCGGGCTGTGACGCGAATGACACCCAGGCGCACGCCCTGCCCGTGGTTCAGCCGCCCCAGCCGCGTGCTGGTGGCCAGAATGTCGCTCAAATTGACGCCGATGCTCTGGCCGCCGGCGTCGATCGTGAAGTCATTGCCGGCCAGGGCCGTGCACATGCCCAGACCGTCGTTCAGTGCGGAGATGGGCGTCGATTCGGCCAGGTAGATGACCACTCCGCCGGTCAGCTCGCCGCTCGTGCTGTACGCGTGTCCGGTGCCGAATCCGAGGTCTGCGGCCGTCTGCCCGCCGCTGATCTCCTGCACGCGTAACTCGCCGCTCGTGCCGGACATGTCCTGCAGCACGAGCGCATCGCCGCGGACGCTGGCCTCTACCTGGATGCCCGCCGAGTTGATCTGCTCCAGCACGTCGCCGACGGTGAGGGCGTCGCTGGTGTTGATGACGGCTTGCTGGTTGCCGTTGATGATCTTGAACGAGCCACGGTGGACGCCGGTGTGGCCATTCAGCTCGTCCAGTCGCGTGCTGTTGTTTACGCGGGCCTGGGCGGACTCAATGGTGAGTGTCCCGGCTTGGAGCGGTGTCGTGCGACCCTGGAAACCGCGGCTCACGAATTGGTGCGTGGACGCCAGGGCCCGGACCACGAAGCTGTAGCTGCCAGGCTGGGCCCCGCTGCCGGCCGTCGCGGAGAGCACGTCGGGGGCCGACGAGGTGGCCACGGCGGCCCGGAACGACGCCGGCCGCGTAAGTATGCTGATGCGCGACAGCAGGGCCGTGATTCGCGCAGAAATGTCCAAGTATGCCGTCTTTTGCGCATTGATGCCGCCGATGCGCGTCAGGAGCTGGTCGCGCGGGCGGGCCTCGATCGCCATAAGCTGGTCGATCATGCTCTGATAATCAATGCCGGAGAGGATCCCGATGCCGGAAGTAATGGTGCCCACGGCGTTCCTCCACGGGGCCGACGTTGGGAGCAGCGCGCACCTTCGCCTGTCACTGGTGCGTATCGGTGGGATATGAGGCAAGGTGGATTCCGCGGGCATGGAATCTCGGGCGCCAGCCACCGGGCACCGATAAGCGCAGACCTCCTCCAAGGCAACGGCCCGGCGGTGGTCGGGCGTGCAAAGACGATCGTCAGGGAGACCGCGCCCGGCGTGATTCGAACACGCGACCTGCGGTTTAGGAAACCGCCGCTCTATCCTGCTGAGCTACGGGCGCTTACGTCAATGTGCCCACACGAACAAAACTCGCACTTCGCCATGCAGTCGGTACGGGAGAAGACGGCCACTCGCTAAGAGACAGAGGGCGAGAAAATAACGGCTCCTCAAACCCGCAATCAGCGGGACCACAGCGAAACGGTGCACGTGAGGAGCAACGGCCATGAAGAACTCCGACGACTCGCGGCCTCACGTCCAATCCGACGCAGCCGAGCAGACCAAGTTTACCGCGCTCCGCGTGCGGGGCAACGGCGAAACGGTCTACCGCAAGGTCTACCTGCGAACGAATGACGCAGCCGTTGCCCGGCGCCCAGCCGTCCGAAGCCATTCCGTCGACGGCAACGCCCATTCCGCCTGGTCGTCATCACCGCCAGTGGTACACAAAGCCAAAGATAGTCCTTGGCGCACCCGGGCCGGTGGCGATACAATAAGCGGTAAGCCGTTCAACGGCGGAGGCGGGAGAGCGCCCGCGAAGTCGCGGGGCATGTCGATGAGGTCCGGTTCGGCAGGAGGAGAGCGATGAACCAGGTGATTAAACACGGTTTGAGATGGTTGTTGGTCGCGTCTGTCTGCGGAGGCACCGCGTCGCTAGCAAGCTCGGTGTTCACGATCGCGAACCCACCCGTGGACTTCGAGGTCATCGACGCAGACGACGGCAGTGGCGAGTACTTCTTCGACGGTATCGGCGATTTTGGGCCGTTCTCCACGTTCAACGACGCTGTGCTGGGGAGCTTCGGGGAAGCCCGCTCCATGGCCGAGTTCGACATCTCGCCATTCACCGTCCCGCCGGGCGAGTTCATCAGCGTGGCCACGTTCGAGGCCCGGATAACTAGCAACTACGTCTTCGGGCTGGGCGTTGACGGGGAGACCCCAGCCAGCGTGGCGGTTGATGGATACGTGGGAAACGGGATCGCGGAGCTGTCTGATTTCCAGGTCGCAGACGGCAACGTTCTCTACTCGGTAGCCACCCCGAATCCTCAAGTCGGGCAGATTCTGAGCTTCGACGTGACGTCTTTTGTGTCCGCGCTCGTAAATGCAAACGAGACATACGTCGGGCTGACGCTGCGTGCGGAGAGCTTCGGCGGGCTGATGTTCGAGGAGGGCGCCGGTTATCCCAAGCTGACCATCGAGACGATACCAGAGCCCAGCACGCTGACCTTACTCTCGCTGGCGGGCTTGGCCCTGTTACGCCGAGGACGCTGGTAACCGGATCAAACCGGCGGAGATGGCAACCAACCAAGGGGAGCAGCGGGGTATCCGTCAACCCGCGTGCACCAATCGGCTGAGTTCGGCGAACCTACTGGCGCGTAGCGTCGGCCCTCCCGGCGCGCCGGGACCGACGTCGAATACGGGCGGCTACCGCTCCTCGACGTCGCCCACAGGGGGGCGAGGCTACAGGCCCGCAGTGGTCGCCGAAGTTCGGCGCGTGCATTCATTGCGCGGTCACCTGCCCGTAACTGGGTGCCATGCCGTCCCGGCGCGCCGGGATTCGCATCGGCATGCGGAAGCCGCCGAATCCCGTCCTGGTCCCGCGCGGGCCGCGCGCGCACGCGTGCCTTCCCGGCCCCGACGGGGCCGCCGTCTATAGCCAGGGGTGCAACCCCTGGTGAGGTACGTGCGCGTGCAATTCTTCGCCCTGCCGGGGCGAACGGAGCCGCCCACGGTTCGTCCGCCCCATCAGGGCGGGCGGGATAAAACAACGCGCAATCCAGGGGCTACGCCCCTGGCTATCCCCGTTGACCCTTGCAGGGCCAACAACGAACCCGCTCCATCCGCGCCCCGACCGGGCCGCCGGTCAGTGCCTCCCTGGCCCCCACGGGGCCGCCGGTAATAGCCAGGGGTGCAACCCCTGGTGAGGTATGTGCGCGTGTGGTTCTTCGCCCTGACGGGGCGAACGGAGCCGCCCACAGTCCGTCCGCCCTATCAGGGCGGGCGGGATAACACAACGCGCAATCCAGGGGCTGCGCCCCTGGCTATCCCCGCTGGCCCTTGCGGGGCCAACAATGGACCCGCGCCACCCGCGCGCCAGCCAGATCCGGCGCGACGGGCCGCCAACAGCGGGCAGATAACGCAATGCGCAGGTGCCTCCCCGGCCCCAACAGGGCCGCCGCCGATAGCCAGGGGTGCAACCCCTGGTAAGGTACGTGTGCGTGAAATTCTTCGCCCCGACGGGGCGAACGGAAGCGCCCCCCGGGATACCCGCCTTGTCGCCGCACTCGCAGGCGCTTATACTGCCCGTACATCGGCTGGGGTGCCCTGCCGATGCCGGTTTGGGTCGGCCTACGTCTGCCGAGGCCCCCTTCGTTGGCGGGAGGTGCTGCGAAATGAGTGCGGAGAAGACGGTTGAACGGCTCGAACACCTGATCGCAAAAGGCGACGCTGTCCTCCGAACGCATCGCCCCAATCCGCCGAATGTCATCGGCTTCCCGACCCTCGACCCCGGCGCGTTCACTGAGTGGAGAACGCAGGCCTTGGCGTGCCTCGTGTCTATGCTGGGTGACGGCCATGTTTACGTCGAGGATTTCAAAAGGCAGATCAAGCGGCCGTACCAGGGAACAGTGGACGCGGGTATCGGCATTCTGAAGGCGATCAAAGAGGACATTGCGGCAGGCAACCTGGACAACGCTCCGGAGCAAAGCCCATTGCTACTGCTCGAGCAGATTTGTTCGCGTTTCCACTTGGTCGCCCGCCAGCTTCGATCCCGCCACGATGGACGAGCAACCCTGGATCTCCAAGACGAATACGACGTGCAGGACTTGATGCACGCGCTACTTTTTCTGCACTTCGTCGACATTCGGCCGGAGGAGTATACCCCGAGCTACGCTGGGAAAGCATCTCGGATGGACTTCCTGCTAAAACAAGAATCGATCGTCATCGAGTTGAAGATGACGCGCGCCGGCTTGGGTCCCAAGGAGCTGTCCACGCAACTGATCGAAGACATCGAGCGGTACAAGACTCACCCGGACTGCCGGGCCCTGATGTGCTTCGTATACGATCCGACAGGGCTGATCCCGAACCCACGGGGAATCGAGACCGACTTGCACCGGGATGATGGCCAATTCCCAGTCCGCGTATTGATCCGTCCGTGAGGGACGCACGCGATCTTCAATCGAACGCCTATTCTAAACGCGCAAGGAGGCGGGCCTTGGTTGAACAGAAGAGAGGCGAATACGTGATACGCCCAGCAACGAAGGCCGACCTGCACAGGGTTCTTTCCTGGCTCAGAGAGGAATGGAATGGCGTTTACGGGTTCTGGGGCAATCGCGACATGATTTCTGAAGGCCAAAAGCAAGGTGACCTCACGGTCCTCGTCCGATCCAGTGACGACCTCTTACTGGGGTTCTTGCTTGGCAGCGATCGATCCATGGCAATCATGGCGATCAAACCTGAATTCCGCCGTCAAGGGCTGGGACGCAGCCTCGCGGAAAGTGGGTTGCGGAGGGTCGAAGCGGCGGGTCGGTTTGGCCTCATCATCGAGTGTGAGCCGAAGATGTCGGTTCCGTTTTGGGAAGGCCTTGGCTTTCGGCACGTCGACCGTCCGAGTGGGCGTGACTGTTACTACTACGCATTCCTCACGTTTCCAAAGCGTTTTTCGCTCCCATCGGAGGCTGCAACCGCCTCCATCCACGTTGAGCTTTCCACTGAGTACTGTTGGATTCAACGGCCTCCGGAGTTGTTCGACCGCCGTGCAGCCTGGGTCGACCAGAGCAAGTTGGCCCTTGAAACGCGGATCGTCGATTTCACGGACAGCGCCGATACGGTCGTCAGGATCCACGTCGACGGCGGCCTGGTCTGGGATCGGAAGGTGAAATACTCGAACGTCGTGGGAGTGGAATACAAGGACAATTTCGTGAGAATCGATCACGTGATTTGCCCGGAACCCAGTGCATAGCGGAGCTGACTGATGGCGCGACGGCAAAGTGCTAGACCGTCGATCGACCGGCTAGCGTTCGAGCTTCGTGCCGAACTGCGGAGCATCCTTCGACAATTCGACGACCTTAGGAGACCGATCAGTCAGTTTGCGCGCTATCCAGATCCCGCACCCGGCCAACCGCCGTTTTGTGTTCTCTTCGACAATGGACCGCACCGACGGATTAACGGCTTGCGTGCTGGGATCAAAAAACTAAGTCTGCCGGACGAGCGGATCCTGGACGCAGTCCTCAGCCTGGCCAAGAGCATTTGGCATTTGAAGGACCGGTTGCACCAGTGGGTACAGGCCAACAACCTGCCAGAGGATGTCGAGTCGTACGCCAAGGACTGCCCGCCTCTGCTGATCGCAGCGGATTTAGCCAACTGGAAGAAGCACGGCCGGTCGCAGAACGTCTCCGTACAAAAGCCACGCCTCGAACTGGTGGAATTCGACACCAGCCAGTCAGGCATCGTCGAGTTCTTCTACGACGGGGCAATGAAAGAGAAGGAGTTGTTGGTCACAAATCCGAAGCCCCTCAAGTTCAAAGTGCCAGTGCTGATCGATGGCGGGGATGCTCAGCTTGGCGATGCCGTCGAGGTGCTTACCCAGGCGTTCGAGCATTGGAAGCCGTTGATTCGCACGGTAGGCGCATTGGGCGACCAGAAGAACGGCGAGAACCGAGAGCTGGCTCGACGGCTGTTCCCGAGTTACGACAATGATTAATGGCGGAGCGCGCCACCCAACTACATCCGGGACCACTCCATCAACGCCTTGAGCTTCCTCCGCCGCGTCACGACCTCGTTCTCGAAGTCTCCCACCGGCCTGATCGAGGCCCGCCGCGGCGGGTCGCCGGGCTCACGTCCCTCGCCGCCCTTATCACGTTTTCACTTCTTCACGTTTTCACGCTCCTCCCCGCCATTCCCCGCCACCGCCCGTCAATTCCTCTGCCCTCCGTGTCCTTCCCGCCCTTCCTGGTGAATACTGAAAGCCGGAAGGCATGCAGGCATGGGGAGAGCGGGATCAAGAGATCAAGGGGGAGGGACGGAGGACCGAATCTGTGGCCATCGGTGTGATCTGTGGATCGGTCCGGGGCCTCTTCCCGGCGCGCCGGGACGCTCGGGGCTCGGATTCGACGTCCGGTACGGAGCCCGGACGCTACGGATGTCCTCCGCGCCGCGGCGGTTCACCGAACGTCCCGATAACCAAGATGATCAACAGGGGGGTGTCAAAACATGATCACCTTGATCACCTTCACCCCGCGGCCCCAGAACCGTGACGCGACCGCTCCCCGCGTACCGGAGCGGCTGGCAAAGCTGGAGCTTTGCCCTACTGTGCTTTGCCTTACTCTGTCACCCGGTCGGGCACGGCCCGCCGCGGCTGGATCGACCGCCAAACCCGCGTCGTCAGCAGCCACGCGACGATCGCCAGCAGCGGGGCCGTCGTATCCGCGTGGTGGCCGGCGACCAGCGCCCGCACGCACTCGCTCGCTCCGACCAGGCCAAACAGCAGCAGGCAGGACACGGCCGGCCCACGCTCGCGGGCCAGGAACAGGCACAACAGCGTCAGGAACGAGTATGCCGCCAGTTGCTCGAGGACGTCCGCAATCACCGCCGGAAACGGGGCGTGGAAGTGGGCGTGGAATGGTACCCAGTCCACGGCCGGTTCGGAGCGCAGTGTGGGGAAAAAGGTGTCAGGAACCTTTTGCCGGAACGGCCCGGAGGGTGCTGTGCACAAAAGGTTCCTGACACCTTTTTCCCCCAGGCCGGCGGCGCCCGCGTATATAGCCGTCGCAATGAGCGCCACGACCGCTAGCGCGCGCAGGTGGCGCGGGCCTGCACGGGGCGTCGCATGGGGCCGGACCAAGGCCGCCGCCGCTGCGCAGCCCGCGCTTACCCCGCCGACGGACACGACGGCGTGCAACAGGCTGCAAACGTGCTCGTGAAGCACCAGTTGCGACAGTTCGAGCCCCACGGCCACGAGCGTGCCGAGCAGCCACGCACCCGCGAGTGCCGTGGAGCGGTCCTGCTTCCGCGTGAGTACAGCCCGCGCGATGAAGAGACCGACGAGCGCGAACATCCCGCCGCGCTGCACGTCGGCCGCGCTCAGCGGTTGCCCGAAGCCCAGCTCGGCCCTCGGACGCATCAGGCTCCACGGCATGGTCATGAGGATCGCGGTTGCGACCACAGCCGCGCAGGCCAGGATCGCCCAGCGGCGCTGCGGAACGCGCACCTGGACGAAGACGAAGGCGTGCAGGCGGCGTAACACGCGCTGTACCGGCACGGCGCACAGGCACCCGGTCAGCGCGGCCAGCCCGTTTACGTACACGTCCGTCAGGCTCGACATGCGGCCGGGCATCGCCTGTTGCAGCACTTCCGTGGTGTAGCTGAGCGCGACCGACAACCCCAGCCCGAGCAGCAGGTCCGGCCAGCCGGCCCGGCCGCGCCGCCGAACCAACAGCCGAAACGCGACGCCGACCGGCACGTAGACCGCGAAGTTAGTGACGACGTCGTTGAAGTCGCTCGAGACGCGAGGCGGAGCCCACCGCCAGTGTTCCACCGCCACCACCCACGGACCGGACCCGCGCATCAGTGGCCCCAGCGTCCCATAGACGATGACCGCCAGGCTCGCCACGCACAGCGCGCGCAGCGTCCGGCGGCTCAGGGTCGGCGGCTTGGCCACGCCGCGCACCACGACCCGGCAATCGCCCCAGCGGTCGCCGATCGAATAGGGCGCCGTCATATAGCTGAAGCGTAGGAATCAAGCCCTGCCACGGGCAATGAAAATCTGCTCTGGCCAGGCCCGCACGCGCGACGGACGTGCGTAGGTGATGTTTACCGGACCCCGCTCACCAGTTGCGGTTTTCGATCCACCAGCGCTCAAAGAACGGCTGGCTCCACTTGTGCGGCTGCGTGGTCGGTGGGCGTGAGTCGCGGTGAATCAGCTCGCGCAGACAAGCGAGCGTGTGCTCCTCGAACTTCCGCTGGGCCTGATAGCCGGCGTCCTGAGCCCGGTGGTCGCCGCGCTTGTCGCTGGGCGACACTTCCTCCCCGTCTTCATCCAGCAGCCTGGAAGATGCCTGAACCGTGGCCAGCGGCTGGTGCGACTCGGCGTCATACAGTACGCCAAGCACTTGCGCCGAATTGGGCCCGAGCTGGCGTGGGGCGTACGTCAGGAGCAACGGCGCCCCCAGCCGCGCGGCCGTTTCACACAGCGTGCTGACGCTGTGCCCCTCGGGCCGCGTGCTCCGCGGCCGTAAAAACACGAGCTTCTGGACCGCGGCGACCCCGCGCATCTGCTCGCTCCAATACGCCTGTTCATTGCTGTACAACGGTACGAGAACCAGCGGGTCGCCAGGGTCGCTGGCGTCCGGCGTCAACTTGGCGATGGCCAGCGGGCAGCCAAACCGTCCTTCGGTCTGCTGATCGACCAGCAGCGCGAAATCGTTTTCCGGCGCAGGCAGTCCGGCCGCGAGCTCGTCCATGTGCAGCGGCGGCCCATACGTGACCCGCCGCCGCTCATGGCAACCGGCCAGCAGTACGATCAGCACCAGGGGCAGGCTTCGGGCAGTGATTCGGTCCACGCAGGTACTCCGGGCTACGGGTTGCTGCTCTCATTATCGGGTCAGTCCGGCCGCGGCCTGCGTTGTTCTTGAGCGACGCGCGGCGGCCGGCGGCACCAACTTATGGCTCCACCCGGCCCGACCGATATTCCCGGCGGCCCTAGGGAGGCGTGTGAATAGCGAGCCATGTCGCATTTTCTCTCAGTACTCACGGACCGTTCACGGACCACAGGAAGGTCTGTCCCGGGACCCAAGAGCCCCGCGCAACCCCCCTCTCCACCCTGGGAGCGCGGGCAAGGTGAGGAGGGGACTCGCGAGACTCCGAGCCTCCCCCAGCCCCTCCTGGAAAGGGCGGGAGGTTGGGGGATAGGTTCCAAGGCCGCACCGCGCCCCAGGACGCCGGCGCAGCGGTTCATGGCGTCGATGTCGTCATCGGCCTGGGTGGCCCTCGATTGGCTGATAATTGGTGCCACGGCGTCAGCCGCGTGCGCGCTGCTCGTGCTGGGTACCACACGCTACGGGTGGATCGCCAACCGCTGGCTGGTCAGCGGGGCCTTTTGCACCAGCGTGACAATCGCGGGGCTGGTTTTCGGACTTTACGAGCGGCGCACCTTGCTGGCGCGCAGCCGCATCCTCGTCCGCTCCACGCTTACGCTCGTGCTGGGCGTCGTGCTGGGCTTTGCCTGCCTGACGCTGTTGTTCCACGCGGCCGCCAGCCGCTGGGTCGGGCTGGCGGTGGCTCTGACTTATGCCCTGCTGGCCATTCCGGCCCGCCTGGTTGCCCACGACGCCATCACCACCACGCGCGTACGCCTGTTGTGCGTCGGCGATGGTCCGTCCATCCGCAAGCTCATGACGATCCTCAGGTCAACGCACCACCGCATCTACGAAGTCGTCGGACACGTTCAGGTGCCCCACGGACCCGCGCGTCTGCTGGCGGGTGTGGCGGAACACCGGCCGGAGCCGCGCTTTCAGAGCACCGACCACCTGCAGTTCGCCGAGACGTGCCCCTGTCTCGGAACGTTGGAGCGCATCGCCGACCCGCTGTCCAGGTACGGCGTGGATGAAGTGGTCGTCGGCTCGGAGCTGGTGTTTGACAGTGCGGTCGGGCGGGCCGTGGCGTCCTGCCTGGAACGGCGGTGCCGCGTGACCGACCAAACCACCTTTGTGGAAAAGCTGCTCGGGGAGGTGCCGGTCGAGAGCATTACCGCGGAGTGGTTCCTGCGCGCCGATGTCCAGAATCGCGGCAACTACGAGGCGGTGAGCCGGCTGCTGAGCGCCATAGTGGCCGGCGTGGGGCTGGTGCTGACCCTGCCGCTTTGGCCGCTGATCGCGCTGGCCATTCGCCTGGACAGCCGCGGGCCGGCGTTCTTCCGGCAGATTCGCGTCGGCCAGTACGGGCGCTACTTCAAGATCTACAAGTTTCGCACGATGCGGCATGACGCGGAGAAAGATGGTGCCCGCTGGGCACAGCCGCACGACTCCCGCGTGACGCGTGTCGGCCGCTGGCTGCGCCAGTCGCGCCTCGACGAGCTGCCGCAACTGCTCAACGTGCTGCGGGGCGACATGGCCCTCGTCGGACCGCGGCCCGAACGGCCGGAATTCGTGCACAACCTGGAGCAACTGCTGCCGCACTACCGCCTGCGGCACCTCACCAAGCCCGGCTTGACCGGCTGGGCGCAAATCCATCACGGCTACGGCGGCAGCGTCGCCGACGCGCACCGCAAGCTGTGCTTCGACCTGTACTATCTCAAGCATCGCTCACTGGAGATGGACGTGGCGATCCTGATTCGGACGCTGGGGACGTTCGTGCTGGGCGCACGGTAGCCGCCCGCGTCCCGGCCGCCGTCGACACCGAGCCGCACACGCCGGCCAGCGCACCCACACCGTAGCGGCCGGCGCCTCGCTGGCCGTCGACATCGAGACGCGCACGGCGGTCGACGCACCCACGAAGAGAGAACCCCCTGATTGCTCAGGGGGTTCGGATCAGATCGCCCCCACGGGGACTCGAATTGTGATTATACCTAACATGCGTTGCGTTTTCGCCTGAAAATAAGGGGTTTGAAGTTAGGTAGCTTGGCTTTCTCGGGCGCTAACTCTGGCGGGTTTCTGAGCCTCACGGGGCCAGTCGGACAGACTCCATCAGCACCGCAGCATAGGAAGCAAAAGCCCAACGCCGCGGCCCGTGCCGCGTGCGCAACGTTGATGTCGTCGTTCTACCGCCGATTCGCCCCCCACGATGCCTCAGTCGATTCCGGCCAGGTCGAGATCGGGAACCCACGTCATCCGACCCTGCGCAGTTCTCCTCGTCCGAGCGTCAGCCGACGGCTACCGCCCTCCAGTGAGCAGTGCGACGAAGGGATTGATATCGGCAAAGTCCACGCTGCCGTCGCCACTGACGTCAGCATTGAAGCGACTGCAGCCGGGGAACGCTTGGGCGTACTGAGCTGGCGAAGTAAGCGCCAACACAAACGGATTGATGTCGCCGAAGTCGACCGTGCCATCGCAATTCAAATCGCCCGCCAGCGTGCTCTGGGGCGCAAATCCCCAGATTTCGATGTCGTCGATGTTCCAGCCGGAATAGGCCCAGGCTTGTTGCATAATCTGATAGCCCCAGCGGAGATATACATTGGGAGAATAGTTCGTGTCGGCAGGCAAATCATATTCGCGCAACGACCAACTATTCTCTTTAATGATCGTCGCACCGTTGGACCACAAATCCGTCCAGCTCGTGCCGTTGGAGGAAGCCTGCAGCATAGCGCGAACATACGGTCGATAGTCGCTGTTCAGCCAGCGTTGGAACTTCAGAATTGGACTGTTGGCTTGACTTAGATCCAGCGGACCAAGCGTCAGGTAATAAGGCCCGCCGTATTGAGTCGAGTAATCGCCGTTGAGGTTGACGCCATAGACATTCTGTCCCGTAGCGCCGCTGGTCGGGTCAGGGTAGCCGTTGCTGCCGCCTTGTCCGGTTGGCTGGCCGAATGCCCATTCACCTTGCGTCGACCACCCGGGGTTGGAATCCAGGGTGAAATTGAACAGCCGAATGGGCTGACCGACCTGCAAGCTAACAACACGAATGGTATCGCCCTGGTGATTGGTGAAATTCGTGAAAACGAGCGTGTCACTATAACGACCCGCGGGCAACGAGGTCGCACTGGAATCCAGCGTCACGGTGACATTCAGGCTGCCGCCTCCACCGAGTATGCCGGCTGCGTTGTCGACCGAAAGCCAGCTAGCGGTATGCGTCACACTGTAATTCACGGGCAGGGTGCCGCTGTTGGTCAGCGTGTAGACGGTCGAAGCGGGATCAAACGGCCCGCCGACCGGCCCGCTGCTGTTGAAGCCCGTCTCCGGCGTGACGGCCATGCGTGCTGAGCCGGGGTAATCCACGTACAGGCCGTTGTAGCCGATCAACGAGCAGTTATATGTGATGCGCATGTACCCGCCCTCGCCCCAGCCCGGGCCCCACGAGTTGCGCAAAAACCAAACGGCGCTGGGGACCTGGTTGTCATCCCAACCGACCAGGTCAACGGCGTGATTAATCTCCGTGCCTGTGCAGGAGTTGAAGACTCCGCCATCATAGGCTTGGAAAGCCCAGTCTGCGTAAACACAAACGGTGATGGGGCCGTGGTCGAGGATGGCCTGTTTGAGCTGGTCCACGGTTGGAATTCCCCACTCCGGCCCGATGAAAGCCCAGTTGTCGAGGCGATACGGGTGCGCGTACGGGCAGCCGCACGGCGCATCCCAAGCCACATACGGGAAATCCGCCTCCATGACGGCACCGTAGCCGCCACAACTGTCGTGATGCTGCCCGTCGTCCAGCAGAAAATTGGCGGCATCGCCGGGCCAAGCGCCGGAACAGCCGCCCAGACCGGTGCAACTTACTAACCATTGTTCGGAGAGATCGGTCGTGGTCAAGTCCTTGATCAAGATGTTGGATTCGACCGAACCGATCAGCGCAAAAGCCCAACAACTGCCACAACCGTCCTGGTCCTTTATAGGTGTGCAATAGTCGAAGCCGTTGTAGTTTCGCCAGTCGAAAGCGGCTGGCAAATCGCGCCGCGGCGTGCACGGGTCAAACCGCGCGCCGACCGCCCAGTCCTTGGGCCGCACAACGCCGCATAATTGACTCAGAGGGTATCGGGTCGCGTCGTTCTGACTGACTGTGAACGTCCAACCCTCGCGCTCGCCCTGCTTCCTCAAGGCCGCAATGTCGGCATCGGAAAGTTGCCCCGAAACTGGTGCCACATTCAAAGCCAATAAACCGATCGCAAGACTCAAGTGCACGAAGCGCATGGCGTGCTCCTAAAGAAACGCCGCACCGGGGTAGAGCCCTACCACCGGCTCTCCGGTAAGGGGGTCTCGGACGTACTTCGCCTGCGGGCCGCGACCCATGTTGACCGCTCCTGGTGCTCCGTTCGCACCTCTCCCGCTCTTGAGGAAACTCGGGCACCAGTGGTCATCATAATAAGAAAGGCCCTTGTTTCCAAGGACCTTTGTTTCACCGCCCCCACGGGGACTCGAACCCCGGTCTCCAGGATGAGAACCTGATATCCTAGACCGCTAGACGATGGGGGCTAGCAACTCTCTCGGTTGTACGTCCGATCTACTAACATAACGCCGCCGCCCGCGGCGGTCAATATGATCGCACCGCGACCTTCGCCGCGCGATCGTCACCAATGCGGGCTCCACGCCGCGCGCAGCCGCAGCGTCGCCGCGACGGGGAAATGATCGGACGGGTAGCGCCCGCCACGCTGGCTGCGGTCAATCACGGCTTCCGACGGCTCAATGTCCCGGCTGACGAGAATCCAGTCGATCCGCCCTTCGCGCGGCGTGCCCGTAAAGGCGTGATAGGTGCCGCCCTCGGCCGCGGGGAGTGCAGCGAAGGCATCGTGGAGTGCGGTCGGATGGCTACGCTCCTCCGTCAGAATCCAATAAGGCTCCGAGCCCGGCGGACAGTTGAAGTCGCCGAGGACGACCAGCGGCTGGCCGCCGAGGGACTCGACCAGGCGGCGGATCAGCTTGGCCGACTCGGTCCGGGCGCGCCCGCCGCGGTGGTCGAGGTGTACGTTCACCACGTGAACATCCGTCAACGGCGCATCCTTGAATCGCAGCCGGACCCAGGTCGCCATCCGCGGCAGGGCGGCGTCCCACCCGACGCTGCCGGGCTGCTCCGGATGCTCGCTGAGCCAGAAATAGCCGTAGTCCACCAGCGTGAAGCGCTGCCGGCGGTAGAAGATCGGGACAAATTCGCCCTGCTCGGCCCCGTCGTCGCGTCCGACGCCGACGAAGCCGTACTCAGGCAATGCCGCGCGCAGCTCGGCGGCCTGCGAAGCAAGGACCTCCTGCAGACCGAGGATGTCGGCCTTCTGATTGCGGATCGTTTCGACGACCAGGTCGCGCCGCAGCTCCCAGATGTTGGGCCCATCGTCCGCCGCCGCATAGCGGATGTTGAAGGACAGCACGCGAAACGGACCCGGCACCGAGCAGCCGCAGGCCAGCCCGCACACGACGCCCACACACACCGCGATCACGTTGGCTTTGCCCATGCCCGATTGTCTCCGTGCCAGGTCATCGCTATGACCTGCTGACCGAACCCGCCATGCCAGTGACGGGCGAGGAAGCCCCGCCCTCGCGGGCGGGGTTCTGATGGACGCTAAGTCGCGCCGGCCGCGACAAGCCCGCCGGGGCCGGTCTTGCGCACGCTCGGCGGCCAGTCGCGGTGTGGGTCGTACCACGTGTCCAGCACGGCCAGCCACTGCTCGGGGCTCATCGCCGCGATGAACGCCGCCCGCACCTGGCGCGCCTGCGGGTGCAGCTCCGCGTACTTGATGCCGAACCGCCGCATCACGCGCGCCGCAAGCCGCGGGCCGTGGCGGGCAACCGAAAGCTCGTAATGCTCGCGAATGATTTGGCCCTGCTCAACGACGGTCGGCGGAGCGGGCAGCGGCTGGCCGGCCAGGAGGGCCCGGGCGTCGCGGAAGATCCACGGATTGCCGATGCAGCCGCGGGCTACGGACACGCCGTCCACGCCGGTCTGCAGGAGCATGCGCTGAATGTCATAAACGCTGAAGACGTCGCCGCTGCCGAGGATGGTTTTGTCGCCGGCGCGGCGCTTGGCGGCGGCCAGGAAATCCCAGTCGCTGCGGCCCGAGTAGCGTTGCCGCACCGTGCGGGCATGGACGGTGATCGCGTCGACGCCGAGCTCGAACGCCGCGTCGAAAACCCGCAGGAAGTTCTGCCCGCTCTCGGGCGAGTCGTCCAGGCCGCGGCGCATCTTGACAGTCACCGGCACGTGCCGCGGAACCGCCGCGCGCACGGCCCGCACGATTTCGATGGCGGTTATCGGAGTTGAGAGCAGGAAGCCGCCGCGGTGTCGTCCGAGCACCTTCTTGACCGGGCAGCCGAAGTTGAGGTCGACCACGTCATAGCCGCGTTCGACGAGGATGGCGGCGGCCTGGGCGAACAGGCCGGGCTCGGCCCCCATGAGCTGTCCGCCCACGGGGTGATCGTCGGCCCACAACGCGCCGAGCAGCTTCTCCCGCGCCTGGAGTGACTGAACGACGCTCTTGTCAAGCACAACTTGGTGGAGCGCGTACGGCGCGCCAAGCCGCCGGGCAATCAGCCGCATCGGCGCGTCGCTGTAGCCGGACAGGGCGGCCTGGACGACCGGGAAATCGAGCTGGAGTGAGCCGATTTTCAGCATGGGCTCAATTATAGTAGCTGTCAGCTCTCAGCTATCAGCTTTCAGCCAGAGGCGCGGGGCCTGCGACGGCAATGGCTAACGGCTGAGAGCCGAAAGCTGAGGGCTCCTATGGCGACCCCCGACCGCATTCATCTCATCGCCCACGCGAACCCGCTTGGACCGGACCTGGCGCGGTTCGGGCTGGGCAGGGTCGAGGAGTATGTCGCGTTCTGTCGCCGGCATTTGCCCCGGCCGTGGCGGTTGACCTGTAGCGCCAGGCTGCTGAAGGTCGTCGAAGAGCCGTGGCACGGCGGGCGGCGCGACGACGCGGTGCGCATCCGCGACTTGCAGCGCGCCCTCGACGACCCGCAGACCGCGGCCATCGTTGCGGCCAGCGGGGGAGCTTACTTCTCTCGCATTCTGCCACACGTGGATTTCGGCGGCCTGGCCCGACGGCGCGCGCCGCTGTGGGCCCTGGGCTTCAGCGAGATGACCACGCTGGTGGGCTGCATCGCGAGCTACCGCTGTGGACGCGGCCTGTACTGGCTGTGCCCGAACTGGCTCGGCTCGAAGATCCAGCCGCCCGAGAAGGCGCGCGAGGCGCTGGCCGAGTTCTGGCGGGTACTCCCGGAAGTGCTCGCCGGCCGGACGCCGCGCAACGTTCAGCACCTCGATTTCGGGCCCATCCGCGGCCAGCTTGCCGTTGGAAAGGCTAGCAGTGGCCGCGTGCGGCTGGTCGGCGGCTGCCTCGCCGTGCTGGCCGCGGCGACCGGTGGTCCGCTCGGGCGCCGGCTGCGCCCCGATGGAAAATGGCTCATCATTGAAGATATCCGGGAGGCGCCCTACCGCCTCGACCGGCATCTGGCGGCGTTGAAGCACGCCGGCTGGTTCGACCGTGCGGCGGGCCTACTCCTCGGCGATTTCCACATGCTGCACGAGGACACACAGCCGGCCGTCCTCGAGTTGCTGAAGTACCACCTCCCGGCGAGACGCCGCACGCCGGTCGTCATTACGCGCTCGTTTGGTCACGTCTGGCCGATGGTGCCGGTGCTCGTGAACCGGCCGTTGCGGCTGGAGGTGAACGGGGACGCGGCGATCTTCGGCGGCAATCCCTAGGGTCGGGCCGCGGGCGGCGGTGGCGCGTGTGGAGACTTACGGGCCGGTTTCGCCGGGCCAGGCGGTCCTTTCCTGTGAGGCGGTTTCTCCGTTTTGGGGCGCGGGGCGGCCGGCTGCGGTGGTGCGGCGGCGGGTGGAGGCCGCACGTCGGCGCGCGGCTTGGCGTGACGCAACAGGTCGGGCCGCACCGGATAGGTCCGAATCCAGGTGTGCACCAAGGGGCCGAGTCGCGGGTAGAGCGCTGGATGCCCGACCACGTACGCGACGACTTCGTCCTCGTCGTCGAGGTCCTCGATCACTTTGCGCAGAGCGGCGATCTCGTCCACATAGCGCGGACTCCGGGCCAGGCGCTCGAGGATCACGCTGAGCGAGGTCGCGCCCGCGAGGTCTTCCTGGGCGCGCTTCTCGCTCTCCGCCTCGGCGTCGCTGTGCTTCGTGAGCAGGGCCTGCAGGGTCTTCGCCGCCACCTGCTCGAACTCCGCCGCGCTCAGGCTGCCATCCCCGTCCGCGTCGCACTCGGCCCACTCCAGGGCGAGGATCATCGCCCCCATCTGCTGCCCAATCCCCAGCTCGCGGGGCTCGATCCAGCCGTTGCCGTCGAGGTCGAGGAACTTCAGCGCGCGCGCATACGTTGCGGGCGCGGGGGCCTCCTGTGCCGGCGGTTCTTCGGCCGGCCTGCCGCTGACCGGCAGCGCCAACAGCCCCAGCCAGACGCCCCCAGCAATCAACCGCTTCATCGACATCGGGGTTCTCCTGCACGGGCGGGTCACCCGTGAAAACGCCCCGCCAACTACCGCATTCCTTTTTTCGTCACGCCGGCCGTGCGGCGCCAGAACGCCCGCGACCTGCACTGCTCGCGCCGCCCGTGCCCGTTCAAACCCGCCACACCGCCCGAGAAAAGCCGGCCTGTCGCCCTGCCTATCGCGCCGCCGCGTACTAGAATCACGCTTTGCCGGGACTCCGGCTTAAGGTGGTTATATGACCGTGCGAACTCGTTCTCGTCTCAGCGTCCCAATCCGGGGGCTGCACACTCTCAAGAGAGAGCGCGGGGTGAAGTGGGTTCTGTCGATCGCCGCGGCCGCGCTTTTCCTGGTGCCCGGCCTGGCGTGTCAAGGCAGCCCGCCCCGGCCGGCCGGCATGGCGCTGTCCCCGGTCGTCGCCCGGCAGGTGATCTCAGCCGCCCGCGACCGCGTCTTCCCCGCCCTCGTCAACATCCACGTCGTCACGGTGAACTACTGGGGCGGCAAGGAGCAGAAGGGCGCGGCGGTCGGCAGCGGCACCATCATCTCGCCGGACGGCTACGTCGCAACCAATCAGCATGTCACGAGCAAGGGCCGCAAGTTCCGCTGCATCCTGAGCGACCAGCGTGAGGTCAACGCCGAGCTGCTCGGCGAAGACCCCCTGACCGATCTCGCGGTCCTGAAGCTGGACCTGACGCTGCTGGATAAAGGCGCCGCCCTGCCGGTTGCGCAGTTCGGCGATTCCGACCATCTGGTCATCGGCGACGCCGTGCTGGCTATGGGCTCGCCCTTCGCCCTGGCCCGCTCCGTGACGCTCGGGATCGTCTCGAACACCGACCGCGTGTTTGGCGGAGAGTTCGGCGGCGACGAGTTGGAAGAGCTGGAGCTCGATCCCGGGCAGCGCACCGGGCTGTTCACGAACTGGATTCAGCACGATGCTCCCATCCAACCCGGCAACAGCGGCGGCCCGCTCGTTAACCTGCAAGGCGAGATCGTCGGCGTCAACGAGATCGGCGGCGAGCAAATGGGGTTCGCAATCCCCAGCAACCTGGTCCGCTCCGTCGTGCGGGCCCTCATCGAGCACGGCCAGGTGCCGCGCAGCGACATCGGCGCCAGCTTCAAGGCCATCCAGCACACCGGCCTGGCCAGCGGCGTGCTCGTCAATTCCGTTGACAAGAGCGGCCCCGCCGGCCGGGCTGGCCTCCAGGCGGGCGATGTAATCACGCAGCTCAATGGCGAGCCCGTGACCGTCCGTTTCCTGGAGCAGGTCCCGCCGCTGATGAAGCGCGTCGCCGAACTGCCGATCGGTGCCCAGCTCACCGTCACCTACCAGCGCAACGGCCAGACTGGGCAGGCGGTCATCACGACCGAGAAACTCCAGAAGGACCGCGGCGACGAGGCCGCATTCCGCGGCTGGGGACTGACGGCGCTGGACATCACCGCCAAGATGGCCCGCGACCGGCGCCTGAGCAACACGGCAGGGGTCCTGATCGGCAGCCTCCGGCCGGGTGGACCCGCCGCCATCGCCGAGCCGCCGCTCAGCAGCGGTGACGTGCTTCGCGCCGTCGACGGCCAGCCCGTGACGGCTCTCCCCGGCTTCACGGCTCTCTATCACGACATCATGACTCGCAGCCCGTTGCCGGAGTACGTCCTCGTCGAGTTCGATCGGCAGGGACAGGATCAGGTCACGTTGCTCAAGCCGAAACCGGAGGAAGAAGTCGATCCGCCGCGCGAGGTGCGCAAGGCCTGGATCGGCGTGGCCACCCAGCCGATGTTGAAGGAGCTGGCCGCGCAGCTCGGCTATCCCGGCCGCACGGGTTTCCGCATCACGCGTGTCTATCCCGGCACACAGGCGGCCGACAGCGACCTGCGCGTCGGCGACGTCATTGCCGCGCTTAACGGCGACGAGTTGGCCCCGCGCAGCGTGCAGGATGCGGGGCTGCTTGCCCGGCAGGTACGGCGGCTGGATATCGACGGGACTGCCGCCCTCACCGTTCTGCGCGACGGGGCCGAGCGGCAGGTTACGGTCCGGCTCGAGCCGACCCGCGTGACGCCCGAAGAGGCCCGTCGCGACCGCAACCGCGACTTCGACCTGACCGTGCGCGAGCTGACCTTCTTCGACCGCGACCAGAACCGGTGGGACGACCAAGTGACCGGCGTGCTGGTCGAGCAGGTCGAGGAGGCGGGTTGGGCCGGGTTGGGCGGCATTCAGCCCAGCGACCTCATTCAGCAGATTGACGGCCGGCCGGTCCTTGGGCTCGAGAGCTATCGCCGGATCATGGCCGCGATCACCGCGAGCCAGCCGGAGCGCGTGGTGTTTGTCGTCCTGCGGGGCGTGCGGACCCATTTCCAATTTGTTGAGCCGGACTGGAACCCGGTCGTGCGTTCGGCGGAACCGGCCAAGGAGTAAGTGATGTCGGGCAAATGGCGTTGGCGGTGGTTTCTGCCAGTCATCAGCCTCGCGGCCCTCGGCGGCAGCGCGTGGGCGGACGACGCCGCGGTCGAAGCCGAGTACCAGGCCGTGCTGAAGTCTCACGGCGCGGCCCTCGTGACTATCCGGTATGTGCCCAAGTCCCCCGGCAGCAGCGGCGAGCTGGAGGGCGAGAACGAGATCACCGGCGTGATGGTCGAGCCGACGGGGCTGGTGTTGTGCTCGAACACGTTGCTGGGCGGGGTGCGGGCCCGCTTTCGGGAGGGGCCCGCCGTCCCCACCAACATCCGCGTGCTCGTCGGCGAGGACACCGAGGGTCTGCCGGCGACCTTCATCGCCCGCGACACCGAGCTCGACCTGGCCTGGCTACAGATCAAGGAGCCGGGCGACCGCAAGTTTGCAGACCTCGACCTCGCTGTGGCGGCGAAGGCCGGCGTAAAGCCCAGGCTGGGGCAGCGGGTGCTCGCGCTGGGCGTGATGGGGCGTTACTTCGGCCGGGAAGTGCTGGTAAGTGAGGGCCAGGTGGCCGGCCGGACGCACAAGCCGCGTGAGCTATACGTCGTGCGCGGGAACCTGGACACCGACCCCGGCTTGCCGATCTTCGCGACGGACGGGCAGCTTGTGGGGTTCGCCTGCCTCCAGCAGCCGGAAGCCGAGGAGTTCGCCGGCAGCCCGGCGAACATGCTCGCCCGCGGCCGGGGCCTGGTCCTGCCGGCGGAAACGGTAGCGAAAGCCACGGCGCGGGCCAAGGAGGTCCAGTCCACGGGGGATACGGAGCCCAACAGCACGGATCACGAAAAGGCGAAGCCCCCGGGAGATAAACCAGAAGGGGACGGTGGGTAGAGAAAACGACGCTGGCCGAAAAAGACTCCCGACCCCTTTTCTCGGTTATGGGCGGGTCAACTGATAGCACGCCACGTGCTTGAAGTTGCGGACGTAGAGCCGGCCTTTGTACAGCGTCGGCACCGTCCAGCAGCGCCCGCTGAGCAACTCTACGTTGGTCAGCGGCTTGAACTCACTCGGCGAGGCTTTCCCGATTTGCAGCTCGCCGTTCTCGGTGAAGACCACGAGATAGCCGTCGGCCCAGACGACCGTGCCGTTGGAGATGCCGCGCTGGCTCCAGCGCTCCTTCCCGGTCGCGAACTCGACGCACTTCAGAGCCTTCTCGTCGCTGACGTACAGGTTGCCGTCGAGCAGCACCGGCGTCTGGAACTTGCCCAGGATGATCTTGCTCGGCTCCTTGCCCCAGAGGTTCCTGGCCGTCAGCTTGTCGCCGTCGCGCGCCAACTCAAACACGGCGGCCCCGGTCTTATAGCCCGAGGTCAGGAACAGCTTTCCGTCGTGGAAGATGGGCGTGGCCGCGTTGACGTCCCAGTCCGTGACCCAGGGAATGCGGCACATCTCGGTGCCGGTCCGCGCGTCCACGATCAGGGCCTCTTTGGCCAGCAGACACGCGATGCAACGCCGGCCCTCGAACGTGAACGGGTAGGGCGTCGAGTACCCCGCCGGGAGAGGCGCGGACTGCCACACGGGCTCGCCGGTCTTCTTGTTCAGCGCGACGAGCCCGCCCAGGGAGCCGCCCGCGGTGGCCACGGCTAGATCGCCTTCGATGAGCACGGAGCCCGCGTAACCCCATTGCGGCTTGCCATCGAACTGCCGGCTCCAGATTTCCGCGCCGCGGTCGGCGTCGCAGCACACCAGCCGCCCGAGCGCCCCGAGGATGAAAATGCGGCCGTCGTCAAAGGTCGGCGTCGCGCGGGTGCCGTCGCCGCCTTGGCCCTCCTTGTATTCCTCCTCGATCGGCGTCTGCCAGAGGATGGCGCCGGTGTCGGCGTTGAGGCAGAACAGGACCTGCTGCTTGTTGGCCGTTCCGCAGGTATAGACCTTGCCGCCGACGCATGTCAGGCCGCTAAAAGCCGAGCCGAGCGCCTGTTCCCATAGCTTGGGCGGCGTCTGGTCCCACTTTGGCTCAAAGCCCTTCTCGGCGCTCTTACCGTCGAAGTTCGGGCCGCGCCAGTGGGGCCAGTCTTGAGCCGCGGCCAGCGGCGCCAAGAGAATCAGGACGAGAGCACCGGCGATAACAGGCAGACGATGACGGCACGGCATGACTAGGCTCCTGTGGCTCGGTCGGCGTGGCAGCATACCGCAGCACGTGGGTCGCCGGAAGTCCGGACTGGGCGGCGTCAATCCGGGCCGCTACGCCGTCGCCCGCCGGCACGTGCCAGACAAGCGGTTCCGGCGCCGCGGCTCCCCGCGCGACGTTGAAAGTCGTCGTGGTCGCCAGTCCGCTCAGGCACCGCGCGACCGCGAGTCCTGGATTTCCGCCCTGCAGGTACAGGGTCGCGCCGCGGGGCAACAACGCATGCAGAGCGCGCACAAAGGCGGCCTGATCGAGCGGCGTCGTCATTTCCCAGCACGGACCCCGTAGCCGCCCACCGGCGAGATCTTCCTTCGAGGGCCAGTTAACCAGTTTGCGCGGCCAAGCCCACATTTCGATCATCCCTGAAGTGTGGCCCCCAACAGAGCGCCAATCCCAAACACGCCCTGCACCGCTCAGATAGCCTCCGCCTCGGGGCACTCGGGGCGGGGGCTGGGCGTTGACGCCGGTCGCCGAACGCGTTCCGGGTGCTCGGCCTGCATCGACTTAAACAGGTCCATCAGCCGGTCCACGTCGTAGCCGCATTGCCTCGCGAGCGCCTCGCGCGCCTGGCGCGTGCGTTCCACCACCGGATCGAGGACCTCATCGCCGTTCATCGGACGCCTCCTCAACAAGCATCTGCGGCGTAAGCATTGTTGGCGTCAGCAGCCCCAGCCGCCGGTTGACCGACATGCTGAAGGCTGACGGCTGACAGCCTATGCTGCCGTCACAGACGGCTCTTACAGGCCTAACGCCTCCGCCAGCCTGACGGTCCGCAGGGCCCGCTTCACCACCGGCGGGTCGATCATCTTGCTGCCCAGTGACACCACGCTGAGACCCTTGGCTTCCGCTTCCTTGAACGCGGTCACGATCTTCTGGGCTTTTGCCAACTCCTGCGGCGACGGGGCGAACGCCTCGTGGATGACGCGAATCTGCCGCGGATGGATGCAGCCCTTGCCGTCGAAGCCAAGGCCCTTGGCTTCCAGCACGCTGGCGCGCAGGCCGTCCATGTCGGCGACGTCGGAGAACACGGTGTCGATCGGCTGCACGCCGGCGGCGCGGGCGGCGTTGACGACCTGGCAGCGGGCCCAGAAACTCTCGCGGCCCTCGCTCGTGCGCTGCGTGCCGATGTCGGCGGTGTAGTCCTCCAGGCCGATCGTCAGGGCACAGGTGTTCTTCGACGCGGTCGCGATTTCGTAAGCCTTGATCGCGCCCAGGGCGCTTTCGACGATGGGCATCAGATACACCGGCCGCCCGATCTTCTGCTTCTGGAGGATGGCGGCCATGCGGGCATCAACCTGCCGGACCTGCTCCGGGTCCTCGACCTTCGGGATCACGATGACGTGCACGTTGTGCGGCACGATGAAGTCGAGATCGACCAGGCCACGCTCGCCCTGGTTGATGCGCACCATCCGCTCGGCCCCCTTGAAGTCGATCGACCGCAGTGCGTTGCGGACCAGCAGCCGGGCCTCGTCCTTCGCCGGCGGCGCGACGCTGTCCTCCAGGTCCAGGATTACGCCGTCCGGCTCGTGCAGGCCCGCATTTAGCATGAACTTCGCCTCGTTGCCGGGCAGGTACAACCGCGAGCGGCGGAAGCGGTCGCGTTCGGTCGAGTACTGCGCGCCGTCAATGAACTCCGGCAAGTACTCTGGCACGGCCGACACGGCCGTGGCACCCGGACCATGCAGCCGCCGGACGGCGGCCTCCAGGCGGGCCATCTGCACGAACGGCAGCGCGCCCGCGTCCTCCACCTCGATGGTCGCGTTCGCTACGCCGAGCGCGGTGAGCACGTCGCGCACCAGGCGACGGCTGGCCTCCCCGTACATCACTTCGACCTTCGTCAGCAGCTTGACCTCGATCCCGCCGGTGGTGCGCGGCGTGATCTTGACCCAGCAGTCGGAACGAACGTCGGGACCGCGTCGACCGGCCTCGGCGTAGGCTTCGAGAGAAGTCGTGGGGCTCATGGGCACTCCCAGTCAGTGGTCAGCAGATGCCAGGCTTCAGCCACCAGCCGTCAGCGGGTCACTGTCGGCTGCCGATTTGCGCACATGATAAGGTCGGGTCGGCCGTTCACCAAGGTGGAGCGAGCGAGGTCAGAACGAAGTGTAGGCCCGTGCCGCGTTGTCGCTGGCGTTCGAGTTTGGCGCGACCTGGCCGGTGTCGCAGTTGTAGACCCAGCCCGCGTGCGTGGCCTGTTCCGTGAACGCCGGCGCGGTCGTGCCCCCGATGACGTGCATGCCGCACGTCCCCGCGCGCGGCGGAACCGGACAGGCCGGCACCCCATCGCGCAGGTACGGCCCGAAGCGGTGGCTTTCGTCGCCAAGCTCCGTCACGTCGCCGTCCAAGTCGGTGAAACGCGTGAGTTGTGCGACTGCGGCGGCCTCGGTGCGGGCGGCGTTGCGACCGTCACTGTGCTGTCCCGGGTACGCGCGGTGGTCCTGGTAATAGCGCTCGATGGCGACACGCAGGATGCGGAGGCGCTCCCGGAGCAAGGCCCCCTCGTCCGGCGCGGTTGCGGCGGGGCTCAGGCGTGGGATGGTCAGCAGCGCTACCAGTCCGAGGATAACAATGGCGAGAATGACTTCGATCGCGCTGACCGCCAGATTGCGATGCACAGCACCCATCTCGACTTTTCCCGTCGCGAAGCGGACCACCCCTCCTATCGGATGCCGCGGGCCGATCGCAGGAACGCCCCTCAGTTCACGCCCGTAACCGTGGCGTCGGCTTCACTCATGTGCCCGAAGCGGGCCCGGAAGTCCGCTGGGTGTTCGGCCATGTAGCGGCGCAACGTGTCAATGAACGACTGGGTCACGGCGGGATCGGTGGCCCGGCCAGCCCCGGCTGCGAGGACCTGCAGGGCCAAGTCGATGTCGTACGCCCGCCGATAGGGGCGGTTGGTGGTCAGCGCATCAAAGATGTCCACGACGTGCACGATCCGTGCGTCGAGAGGAATTTCTTCGCCGGTCAGTCCCGCCGGATACCCGGACCCGTCGCAGTTCTCGTGGTGGTACAGCACGGCATCGAGCATGGGCTGAAACTGCGCGACGGGTTTCAGCACGTCGTACCCCATCTGCGAATGTTTCTTCATCTCGTCGAATTCGGCGGGGGTCAGGGCCCCGGGCTTGCTGAGGATTTGTTCGGGCACGCCGATCTTGCCCACGTCGTGAAGCAGCCCGGACCATTCCAGGGCCTGGACCTTTTCCTTGCTTAGCGCCAGGGCCTCCCCCGTCAGCCGGGCCAGACCGCCGACGCGCTCGGAATGCGCGGAAGTGTAGTTGTCTTTCGCGTCGATCGCGTTCACCAGCGTACAGACGGTCTCCAGCGCCGTGCGCTGCAAGTGGCGCACGGTCAGCACCTGACTAAGCACCTGGGCCCCGTAGGTGAGGATCGACTCCGACGCCTGCACGTCGCCATCCTCGAACGGCGCCGCGCTGCTGTCCCGCAACGCGACGACCACGCCGGTCTCGCAATCCCCGCGGGGCAGCGTGCCCAGCAGAACGCGCGCCCCATTCAGCCGTGCGTCTTCCTCGGCGGTCAGGTTCGGCACGAGCGACCGCTGATCGTGACGCACCCGCTCCACGGATTGGGCCAGCACCCCGCGGAGGCGGTCCGGCGCCAGTTCGAGGCGCTTCGCGCTAGAGGCGCCCGTCGGGATGCGCATGCAACAGCCGGCTCGGTCCAGGTAGACCGCGTCGGCTTGCAGCATCGCGCCGTAACGTCGTAACAGCACGGACTGCAGTGCGTCCGGATCCTGGGGGTTGGCAAGCTGATCCGCCAGCGTAAACACGAGGTGGAGCTGGTCCTGGCAGCGGCGCAGCGCTAGCCCCAGTTGCTCGTTTTCCTCGCGCAGGCGGTCCAGGCCGGCCAGCGGCTCCGCGCCCGGGCGGTCGCGGGCAACGGCCGGTGTCGCGGACGTGTCGTTGGGCAGCTCGGGGTTGGTCACGATGCGCGTCTCCCGGACCCGCCCGGCGCCGACCTGGGCGCAACCCTGGCGGGAATCACACTCCCCGTCGGTTAGTATCGCGTCTTTCTGGGTTTAACTTGGCGACGGAGGCGCTGGGTGGGCCCGGCGGAGTGTTTCGACGGCGAATCTGGGACGTGTGCTATCTTGCCGCGTCAGATAATGCGGCGAGTCCGTCTCCGGGGACAGCGGCCGAGCCTGTCATCCGCCTGCGCCACGTGCGCTCTTGAACCACTCCACCGTCCGCGCAAAACCGTCGGCGCGATCGACTATCGGTCGCCATTTCAACAGGGTTTCCGCGCGACTGATGTCGGGCCGACGCAGGCCGGGATCGTCCTTCGGCCGGGGAACGTGCACGATGGTGCTCCGGCTCCCCGTGAGCCGCAGCACCTCCTGCGCGGCGGTGAGGACGGGGATCTCCACCGGGTTGCCGAGGTTCACGGGCTCGCGCACGGCGCTCTCCATGAGCCGCACCAGGCCCTCCACCAGGTCGCTGATGTAGCAGAAGCTGCGGGTCTGGCTGCCGTCGCCATGGACGGTGAGGGGCACGCCGTGCAGCGCCTGGTCGATGAACGTGGGGAGCATGCGGCCGTCGTCGCGCCGCATGTTGGGTCCGTAGGTGTTGAAGATCCGCGGGATGCGAATCTCGGTTCCGTGGTAGGCGTGATAGGCGGTCAGCAGGGCCTCGGCGAAGCGTTTGCCCTCGTCATAGCAGGCCCGCGGCCCAATGGGGTTGACATGTCCCCAATAGGTTTCGCGCTGCGGATGCTCCTGCGGGTCGCCGTACACCTCGCTCGTGCTGGCATGCAGAAGCCGCGCGCCGTGTTGCCGGGCGAACTCCAGCAGCTCCCCCACGCCGCGCGAGCAAACGGCCAGGATTTCGAGGCGGCGCGGTCCGAAGTCGACCGGGGAGGCCGGGCAGGCCATATCGTAGACACGCTCGAAGCGGCCCTCGACGCGCAGCGGCTGCGTGATATCCTGCTCGCTGAACTGGAAGCGCGGGCAGGTTTGCAGGCGCGCGACATTCTCGCGGGTGCCCGTGCAGAAGTTGTCGACGCCGACGACCTCGTGGGCGTCGTGCAGGAGGCGCTCGGTCAGGTGGAAGCCGATAAAGCCCGCACAGCCGGCCACAAGAGTGCGCATCGAATGAACTCCGTACCCTGGTACAGT
>Ga0315291_10000617_pt1 | contig 47098 bp, 40 predicted proteins | sample YL17G12_20_MG_FD_203070 | JGI IMG/M metagenome (GOLD analysis project Ga0315291, IMG submission 203070) | Sediment microbial communities from Yellowstone Lake, YNP, Wyoming, USA - YL17G12_20 | ecosystem: Environmental > Aquatic > Freshwater > Lake > Sediment | place: USA: Wyoming | collected...
GTAATCGAGATCAGTGGCCCATTCCGCGCGGGGGGCGTGCATTGTGGGTTGAAACGACGTGAGGGATACTGAACGGAAGCTTGGAATGTTGACCATAGCAGATATCCCGGCATTCTCCTCTGGCATGGGTCGAATTCCCGAGGTTTCATGTGCATGAAGCATTGGGGTGCAGGCAACTCGCTCTCCCTGCATTCGGCCAAAGGTGTTGGGCTCTCTAACGACACCAGTGGTACAATCACCGAGGGCAGTTCAACGGTGAAAACAATTGCATCCACGTTGATCGGTCCGTCAAGGAGTTCGACAAGTATCGGTCATAGGTTTTCGTGATGTCTGATTGGTATTTGTATATGGTGAGATGCCGTGACGGTAGTCTGTATACAGGAATCTCGACTGCCGTCGAGCGTCGATTCGCCCAGCACCAGGAAAATCGAGATAGCGGATCGAAGTACCTGAGAAGCAGGGGCCCTTTGACTTTGGTATTCCAGAAGAGGTTGGGGACCAGAAGCTTGGCGTTGAAGGTGGAAAGCAAAGTCAAGAAGCTGTCAAAGGAGAAGAAAGAGAGATTGATCGGGGTTCCTGGATATGTCGAAGGCATAGTGAGACGAACACAGACCAATAGACAGCTGGACTTGGCAGATGGCTCACGTTGCCCATGACTATCACCCCTGTGCTCCGACCTTGAGTAGATACCCACGGGAAAGCCCGTGAACCCTGCTCTTCGGGTTACTGGAACATGGTCAATGAAATTCTCAGAGATACCATCCGTGGGCAACACCATCTGAGGGTGGGGTGAAGACTACCCCTGGTCAAGAAAGGCTGAAGTCCAGCCGAAGAGTCTTGTGTAATGTACTCCCAGGTCCATTTCCTTCCTCAAATCGACAATCCACGCTGGGAAATGGTTCCTTCTGGGTTTTGACGCACGGCTCGTCGATGACCGGAAATCCGCCCCACACCAGAGGCGTCAGAGTCAGAGGCTCGTGTGCCTGTTGAGCCCTTGAGGTTCCTCAGACTTCGCTTCCGCTACGCGACAGGCATGATGGCGAGCGCTTGATTCTGGTCTCTCTTACCCCTCACCTGCACCTGCTTCTCGCCACCACTCAGCAATCTGTCTATGTCCAGCAGTATCACCAGTTTCTCGCCCAGGTTCGCTACTCCCAGTATGTAGTCTGTCCCCTCCGCCACTGCTATAGTCGACGTCGGCTCTATCACTGATACCGGTATCCGCAATACCTCGCTCACCCCATCCACTGTCAACCCCACATCCTGCCCCTCTACCTCCACCACCACTATCCGCGTCCCTTTGTTCTCCTCCCCCGTCGGCAAGCCCAGTCTCTTCCTCAGATCCAGCACCGGGGTTACCTTCCCCCTCAGATTGATCACCCCTTCAACAGACGCCGGCGCTCCAGGCACCTTCGTTATCGCCTGCATCCGGATGATCTCCCGCACATTCCTGCTGTCTATCGCATAGTGCCCAGAGTCCAGGTCAAAGAGCACCAACTGCTGTTCAGCTGCAGCGTTCGTCTGCTTTGCCATACCTCACCCTCTTTCGGCTCACTTTCGCTCCGATTCCTCCGCCTCCAACTTGAACACCGCCACCGCTCGCTCCATCGCCTCTGACATATCGGCTAGTGACTGCGCTGCTGCCAGCGCCTCCTCAACCTGTGCCGACATCTCCTCCACAGACGCCGATACCTCCTGCGATGCCGCACTATTCTCCTCGGCTACCCCAGCCGACATCTCTACTAGTTTGGATACCGTCTCAGAACTCGCTGTCATCTCCTCGGTAGCTGCCGCATTCTGCTCCACGATGCGGTTGATCCCCTCTATCGCCTCAACCATGCCGCTGCTTAGACTATCCAACTGTTGTGCCGCCTGGAGTATCTGCTCTACCTGTGTCCCCACCTTCTGTGATCTCTCCAGGATGTTGTCCAGCGCGCCTCCAGCATCCGACGCCAGCTTGTTCCCCGCCTCTACCTCCTTGCTCCCCAGCTGCATCGCGCTCACTGCTTCCCTCACTCCTGTCTGAATGCCACCCACGATGCTGGCTATCTCCCTGGTAGCTACGGACGATCGCTCTGCCAGTTTCCTCACCTCATCGGCCACCACGGCAAAACCCCGCCCCTGGTCCCCGGCCCTCGCCGCTTCGATCGCCGCGTTCAATGCCAGGAGATTCGTCTGTGCCGCTATGTCATCTATCGTCGCCACTATCCGGCCAATCTCCTCTGATCTCTCGCCAAGGTTAGTGACCCTCGATGACGCAACATCCATGGCCTTCTTTATCTTGCGCATACCTTCAGCGGTCTCATGAGTCATCCTCGCCCCATCAGCCGCAGAAGAAGAAGTGCTCCTCCAGGCCTCTGCCCCAGCCTGGGCATTGCCCGACACATTCGCGATCGCCGCTGACACTTTCCTCACGATCCCAGTCGCTTCATCCACACCGGTCGACTGCTCCTGAGCGCCCTCCGCTATCTGGTCTATCGCCTTGGACAGCTGGCCCATACCCCCAGCGGTCTGCTGCAGGGAGGACGCCTGTTCATTCGCTCCCCTGGCCACCTGCTGTATGGTGGCGGCAATCTGCTGTGTCGTCTGCGCCGTCTGCTCTGCCGCCTTCGTCAGCTGAACGCTCGCCTGAGACACGCTCGCTGCGGCGGCCTTCGTTCTCCCTATCAGCTCGCGTTGCTTGGACACCAGTTGAACGAAAGCACTGGCCAGGACATCATTCTCGGATTTGGGCTTGACTTCTACCGTCAGGTCGCCGTCGGCCAGCCTCCTGGTAGCACCGGCCATATCCTTCATATACTCGACGACCCCGGAGTACGCCGTCGCCAGAGCGCCGATTTCGTCATTGGACTTTATATCTATCTGTTGCTCCACATTGCCCTCAGCCAGGGCTTTGGACGTTCTCACCAGAGCAGATATGGGTCTGCCTATGACGAGTTTCGTTAGCACCCAGAACATGATGAGACTAATCAAGGCAACCCCACCATAGGCCAGTAACACATAGGTGCGTTGCGTGTCCATGGCCTGCACCACGTCCTCCGTATAGATTCCGGTACCGACTACCCATCCCCAGGGCTCAAACGTCTTCACGTAGGAAAGTTTGGGGACAACGTGGCCCTGTTCGTCCTTGTACTGCCAGTAGTACGTGTAGAATCCCTCGCCTTCGTTCTGAACCAGGCTGACGATGTCCTGGAAAATGTAGTTTCCGTGAGAGTCAGTAACGTTGGAGACATTGCTATTGGTCAGGTCAGGTCTGAATGGCTCCAGCAACATGACCGGCTGATAGTCGTTCACCCAGAAATAGCCATCCAGATTCTCGCCGTAACGGAGACCATTCAGGGCAGCCAGACCATATGTCTGTGCCTCGGCTCTGGTCACCAAGCCGGTCCTTTCGAGATTGTGGACAAACGTCAACACGCCGAACGCGACTTCCACCTCTTCCCGCGTCTTGACTTGCTTCTCGCGCATAAGGCCGTCTTCCATCTGCGGCAAAACGTAGGCTATGACGTAAACGCCGGCAATCAGCGTTACGGCCAGTGCCGCCAGGAACATCTTCCACATGATGCCGAACTTCACCTGTCTCGCTTTCAGCGTTTTAAGTATTACTGACACTCCCTGCCTCCTAGCTTCGGGCTGCTCCCTGCCATGATCCTTTTCTTGACCGTTTTCTGCACTTACTGATCAACGAACTACCTTCTTCAGAAGTCGTTTGACTCTTACAGCTTGGTGATGCCATCGGCAGTCACCAGTCGCATGAACCACCTCGCCACATGCCCACCGCTGGCGTCGTCCTCTTTTTGAGCCTCCGGTACCATGCCCTCCTGCGCCTTCATCATGTCGAAGGTGCCCTCTCGGTCCTCTGACGAATCCATGAAAGCCCAAGTGAACCTCATGGGGATAACCCTCACCTTGATGGTGTCATTTTGAGCTATCGAGGGAAGAGCCGGATTGTAGCATTCTCCGGCGTAGATCAAAGCAGAGCCAGTAGCATCATGGAACACTGCACCACCAGCCCCTAGCGGGGCAAATGATGTGTTAAACAATGCCGTGTCTACCGTGCCCTGTATCGTCACGTAGTGACCCTGGTAGGTTCTGAGATGATCCTGCAGATCCTTGATCGTTATCGGCAGTGCTGGGTCAGCACTCACCTTGACCTCGTTCTCGGTCTGGAAACTCCCGGCGCTGTCTGTGCCCGTCACAGTGATCTTATGGTAATCCTGCGACAGAGCCCCGGTGTCCCAGGTCGCCCTGGCCGTGACCCACTTCGATCCAGTTGCCAGAGTCATGGCCACTGCTGTGGCATTGTCTACACTGTACGTCACTCCAGAGGCTGGGCCGTTGTCGGAGTACACCTTGGCCACCAGTTCCACCTGCCCGCTGACTATCGGCCAGGTGGCTCCGGCCGGACTGATCTCTATCTGCTGCGAGCTGCCGGTTTCCTTGTAGAAGCTGTCCAGCTTTTCTCCCTCGATTGAGACTATACGATAGCCGGGCTTGCTCTCGTCCGGATTGTCGCCATGCCCCCATTCGCCGGAAAGGGCGGCGGTCACTTGTTCGGGAATACCCTGGCTGCTCATCAGGAGGTCCTCATGCGCGTGTCCCGAGAAGATGGCCGTCTTGTACTGTTTGAGCAGGTTCAGAACTGAGGCCTGGCTCTGCCAGCTTGTGGTTGCTTCATGAGTGAACACCAGAAGAGGACTGCTCTGCTGACGGTAGCTGAGGTCCTTCTGCAGCCATGCAAGCTGCGAGCCGCCGATTTCGAATACCTGGCTTCCGGCCTTGACTTCGTTGGGGTCCAGCACCACGCAGTGGTACTGCCCCCAGTCGAAAGAGTAGTAGGTGGGACCAAAGTTGGCGCGGTAGGCACTCTTGCTGCACCCCGCCGTCGCGCCAGCAGCCGATTCACATGCCAGATTGGCAGCATCATCATTCCCCAGCGCGTTGTACACCGGCATGCTGAGTCCGGCTACGGCCGTTTTGTAAGCACCGAACCACTGAGTGGCTTGCGCCTCTGATATGGTCGTTCCGTCCCCTGTATTCACAAGGTCACCAGTCGATATCACAAAGGCCGGCGAGATCTTCTTGAACTCCTCGACTGCCTTGTTGAAAGAAACGAGATTATTCGCATCGAGGTGTAGGTCGGTCATATGTATGAAGGTGAAACTGTCGTTATTCCTCTCCGGTGCGGACTTCAAGCCGAAATTGAACTGAGCACCAGAGATGGGCTGATACCACTGTCCTGACGCAGCGTAACCCTTGGGGGTAGTAACGAAAATGAAGGAGCCCTCTTTAGTGAGCTCGAAGCGGCCATCCGCATCTGTGTTAGTCGAGGTCACCCCATTGGAGACAACGACGCTGGCGATACCCGTTTCCGTGGCGCTCTTGATGCCATTGGCATCCTGATCGACAAACACCGTCCCCGTGATGGTGGTCGGGGGAGGTGGCTCATCATTGTTATTGTTGTTGTTCTGCTTCTTACCGGATGAGCAGCCAATAGAAAGTACTACTGCCAGGACCAACACGACAAGAGCCAGCCTCGAAACCAGATCTTTGCGAACCATTCTTCACTCCTTTACTTGTAGCTGCGGGCTTCCTGAATCCGACACGGATTCCAGTGCATCCGCACACCTGCCTCAGGCCACGCGGCCATGGCACATAGCAACAATGCTTTCCCAGTCTATCGGGCTTGGCTCACGCTGGCGTCACCGCCAGCGCTCCATGGGTCACAATCGTATCTCCGCCAGATCATCCCGACTCACAGATGTATCTCAGGCACCCGCAGAAGAGGTGAGAAGCGCACAGACGGTAGGGGCGCATTTTGGAGGCTCTCTCAACAGAAGTGCGGGATGCTTCCCGCCGAGAGTTGGAGGGTGTCCCTCAAAATCCCCCTGAATCCCCCTTTGACAAAGGGGGACTGAGGGGGAATGGGATCAAGGGGTGGAAGCGGGTTCCGGGTCAGCCTCATGGTCGCGGCCGGACCCCGACGGTAGGCTATGGTTAGCGGCAATATCTCCTTCGCTTGGTCCCGTCAAGCGGTCCCGGCAGGGCTGCTGTCTGCGCTCATCACGGAGCCGGGTATCATGGCCAATCATCAGACCAGCGCTGTGGCATATGGAAAGACCCTGAAGCGAGTAGGAGGATTTCATGCTGGGAGACGAGAGGTGGCCTCACAGATGCGCATCACTCAGGTCACGTAGCGGAGAACCTTGACCTAAGGCATCCGTTCAGCCAATTCGGATCTTGCCAAGCAGATCTGGATTCCGGGTCGACAAGGGCAGGAGAACGCGGCAGCTACTTCCCCACCCACCGCGCTTGCGGAACCTTGGTGCTGTCCCAATACACGCAGCCCCAATATGCGTCGGTGCCGCTAGTTATCGTCCCATACCGATCAACATCATACGTGGCTTTGAACGTTTTCCATGCGCCGAGGTAGTCCACCGCGTCCCTGCCGCCGGCCGTAACCTTTCCCCGGCTGCCATCCCACGTGATAGGCCACTTGTCAGGGACAGGCGAGTCAAGCTGCGTCTTGCCCGCAGCGCTCAGGCAGTCATTCACAGCCTTCCGGGCCTGATTCAGCTCCACATTCGCCGCCTCCGAGCATGAGAACACGGCTACAAGACCTTCCCCCACCCATTGGTCCTTGCCCCCGGGGCCCCGCACCGTAAGGAGGACGTTATATCCGCTAGAATTGGGGTATGTGTATGTATGAGTGATGTCCCTCAACTCCTGGCCCCCCTCAATCGCGGGCCCATCCCCAAAATTCCATCTCCATGAGGTGATCTTCCCGCTGGACTGGTCGGTGAATCGTACTTCGAGCGGTATCGTGCCCGCGATGGGATCCTCTATAAGCAACTCCCCCGAAACGTAGCTGACGGAGAAAGCCGCTATTGGCGCAGGAGGCTTGCTGCAAGACACGCTGAAGGGAACCAGAAGTGCGACGATGGCGATCGCCGCGCCGACGGCGATGATCTTCTTGGCAGGACATCCAGACATGACTTGAGTACCTCCTTTTACACAGAGCAGGGGAAGACTACGGTGCCTCCGAGCGCATTATGACTGGCCGGTCTTGATAGTTCCCTGCCACCGTTGCAGCTTGGGCCGACTGTACCAAACCAGGTTCCCATTGTCAACACCTCGCTCACTGGTAAATGACCTCCTTGCCAGCCTTGTTGGCCGCCCTATCGGGTGGATGAACCCTAACTAACCTGACACAGCGAACACTGGGTGTATTCCCGCGTTCCAGCGGATCGAAGGCCCGGAAGGCAGCGCTTCATAGAACCTCAGAGTGTCCTCAGATGTCGCCTGCCAGCAGTTGTTCGTGGTAGGATGACTTCCCCGTCTCCAGTATCTCCAGCGCTACACGCTCCGCTGTCTCGCCGACGCCATTCAGCTCCCGCAGCTTTCCCTTCAGCTCCGACAGGGGCTCCGTCACCTGCGAGATGGAGTAGGCAGCCCGCCCAAAAGGCGATCGCTGGCCCTGCATCCTCAGGAAGTAGTCGATGTGCTCCAGTTTCACCACCACCAGATCGTTCTCGCCCAGGATGTCTTGGTAGAGCTCAGGCGGCATGCGAGTGGGCATCTTGTAAGCCTTGGCGATTGCGCCGAAGGTTATGTTGAGAGAGTCGACGTACTCCTGTGCCGGTTCTCCCCACTTGCTGCCTCTGTATATGCGCCGATACTCTGCGGCCAGTTGGGGATAGTGATCCTTGATCGTTTCCGCGAAGTGGTCCTTCTGCCTTCCCTCTTTCAGAGTCATCGCTCCGAAGATGATGAAGTCCACCCCCGCCGCGCTTGCCTTCATCACGGCGTCCTCCAGGAATTCCCGTGTATCGGTAACGCGGGGGATGACCGGGAGCAGGAACATGCCGCAGGCAATGCCTTCGCCCTTGAAGAACCGGAGCGCATCCAGCCTCGCGCTGGGAGGCGGCACGCGGGGTTCCATTATAGCGCTTATCCTGTCGTCCACTGACGAGAAGCTGAAGCTGACAATCGCTCGGCTCTGCTCATTGATCCTTTTCAGGATATCAGCGTCTCTGGTGACCACAGTCGATTTCGTCAGCACATGGACGGGAAAGCCGGATTCGCGGACAAGTTCAAGGGCTTTGCGAGTCAATTGATACTTCTTTTCGACTGGCTGGTAGCTGTCACCGACACCACCACCCAGCATAATGTAGCCTCTGCTGAGCGGCTTACGCCTCCTCTTCGGATCGAGTTCCCGGCGGAGAACCTCGATGGCGTTCACTTTCACCGCGACGTCCTCCCCGAACTCTCCGGACACATAGTAGCCTTCCGCGCGTCCGTCACAGTAGATGCAGTTGTGGAAACATCCCCTGTAGAGATTCATCCCATAGTGAGAGACGAACCACGAATCGATCTTCCGGTGCCTCCTCAATACGGTCTTGGCCTCAATCTCCGTGATAGTCACTTCTCTTGTATATCCTCTCCTTGTATCTGTACTCGTCCACCTTGAGCAGGTCCATTACCTTAAGAGGCTCCTTCTTCACCAGGTTTCTGCACGCCCTGCAGGCTATCCAGTACGAATTCCTGTCGCCGCTGTCAACCAGTTCCCTGACCACATCGTACACAGCCTCCGGGCACTGTCTTGCCATGTCGCTCAGGTTGTTTCCCACGGACGTGCGGGCATAGGCGGAACTCTCCCTGAACATCTCCTTGATGATCGACAGCGGGTAGTCAGGATCCTGGTAGAACCATCTGTTCTCCTGGACCGGGCGCAGCGTCTCGCCGACAAAGCGACGTACATTGGCATCCTCCGATTCGGCCAGCCTCAGCAAGTGCTGTCTCGCCTCGTCCGGGTGGGCCTTGATCAGTCTGCGAAAGAACATCTGCGCATATTCCCGAGTGCCCCAGTCAGGAGAAGCTGCGGCCCACTCAAAATGGGGCAGGACCGACTCCAGATGGTCTACACCATGAAATGACAGTAACCCCAGTGAGACACCCCGGCATTTGGCATCCGCACTCGCTCTGAGCATATGGGATGCCGCAGGGAGGATGGGGACATCCACCTGCACAAGACGACCGTAAAGGTCCTCGCTCAGAACCCTGATGGCATAGACGATGCCGTACGAAACACGCTTGTTGTCCGGGATGTTGGCGTGGATTTCATCCACCACCCGCAGAATGGCGTCCATCGACAGCCCGTACTCTCTGCGCCGCAGGGACTCGACTATCGAATCGTCTATGCGGCGCTCTATCACCTCGTTCAGCAACTTCATATCACTCACTCAGGGACGGGGCCGACATCCGCCGAGTTTTGACAGTCCAGCCACAAGTCCGGCGTCAAAACCGGACGGGGCTGACCGGCCGCTAAGCCGCATCCTCATTGCTCATGTGGTGCCGCCGGAGTTGTCTCATTTCGCCCTGGCCATTCTAGCACTCCTGACCCTCCGACCGCCTGCAACATGCAGCCGGGCCGTAAACAACGCGGTGCACCAGAGACCGCATCAGCGACAGCGCCATGACGTTACGCTTTCGCAATATATCATATTGACTCTCTACGTTCGCATTATGTTATGATATGTTATTGTCCTACCGGATGCCATTATAGGGCAGATACGCTTCACGTCCAGGGAAGACCCGCGATCGGGGTAGGCTCGGGGGAGTTCGGGGGGTGGCGTGGCCACCATCTTCATCAGCCACTCACACCATGACGTAGCTGTCGTCACTGCCATCACGAAAGGCATGGAGCAGGCTGGATACCATACCTGGTATTCCGAGCGGGATCTTCAACCCGGCGCGAATCGAACCAGCCAGATTGGTGAAGCAATAGCCCAATGCGAGGCAGTCGTGCTGCTCGTGTCGTCGCTCTCGGTAACGTCACAGCAGATCGCCAAAGAAGTCGTCGACGCTCTGGACAAGAGCAGGCCGATCTTTCCGGTACTCCTGGACATGACCCCGGCACAACTCCAGGAGCGTCAATTGGGATGGTGGCACACCGTGAGCGGGACTGCCACAGTCGGCATTGCCGCCGCCGGCATTGAAGATGCCACCGCTCAGATCGTCGAACGTCTGAAGGGGCATGGCCTCTACCCGGAGATGAAGACTATGACTTCCCCGATTCTGAAGGCAGTGGCAGCAACCCCGGACAAGCCTCTGCCAAAGAGCCTGGCTGATAAGATACTGGCGTCCCGGGTCAGCATGGAGGAAGAGCGAAAGCAGGTGACCGTCCTCTTTGCCGATGTCACCGGCTTCACCTCCATGGCCGAGAGGCTCGACCCCGAAGACACACACAACCTCATCAGTCAAGCCCTGACCTTCATCACCGAGGAAGTGCACCGGTACGAAGGCACCATCGCCCAGTTCCTCGGCGATGGCGTCATGGCGCTTTTTGGCGCCCCCATAGCCCACGAGGACGCCCCGCAGCGGGCCCTGCATGCTTCCATGGGAATCAGAAAGCGCCTCAGCGAATACGCCAGGAGCTTGCGACCGCAGGGCATTGAGTTCAACATGCGTATCGGCCTGAACACAGGCCTGGTGGTCGTTGGCCGTATAGGCGATGACCTCACCATGGAATACACGGCCATGGGGGACACGGTAAACCTGGCCTCGCGGATGCAGAGGACGGCGCAGCCGGGGACCGTCCGGATCTCCGAAAACACCTATCGACTGACCGAGGGCTACTTCGAGTTCAAACCACTGGGCCCAATCCGCTTAAAAGGGAGAGCCGGACCAGTGAAGGCCTACCAGTTGGGAGGATTCGGTCGAGCCAAGACCCGGTTCGGAGCATCAGTGGTCCGAGGGCTGACGCCTTTTGTCGGACGGAAGAAAGAACTCGATCACCTGCTGGATTGCTTCGAGCTGGTGAAGAAGGGCCAGGGGCAGGTGGTGGGAATAGTCGGAGAGGCTGGTGTAGGCAAATCAAGGCTGTTTCGCCAGATGGTGGAGATGCTGCCACGTGAGGAGTACCTTTTCATGGAGGGCGATTGCCTCCACTATGGAGAGACTGTCGCCTACTTCCCCATACTCAGTGTCCTGAGATCCTACTTTGGCATTGAGGAGAGTGACGTTGAGCCGGTAGCCAGAAGGTATCTCAGGGACAGGCTAAGGCGACTCGATGAGAAGCTGGAGAGCATCCTGCCTCCGCTGTGTGAACTGCTTTCCCTGGAAGTGGAAGATCAGCAGTACGCGGCCTTGCAGCCGCAACAGAAGAGGGAGAAGACCTTCGAAGCCATCAGGAGTCTCCTCCTCCGCGAAAGCCGGAACAGGCCCCTTATCATAGCTGTTGAGGATCTTCAATGGATAGACAGAACATCTGAGGAATTCCTGGGCCAATTCATAGGGAGGCTGCCTGTTGCCCCAATCATGCTTGTCCTGCTCTACCGTCCGCAGTACAGCAATCCATGGACGAGCAAGACCTGCTATACCCAGATCCGGGTCGACGAGATGCCGCCGGAGACAAGCGCCGAGATGGTGCAGGCTATTCTCAAAGACGGCATGGCTGCGCCTGATCTGACTCAACTGATCCTGAGCAAGGGAGCAGGAAACCCCCTCTTCATAGAGGAGTTCACCAGAGCCTTGCTGGAAAAGGGCTACATCAGGCGATCGAATGGCCACTACGTGCTGGCCGTCAAGCCGGACGAGATACAGGTCCCGGAGACTGTACAAGGGATAATAGGGGCCAGGGTAGATAGCCTAAAGGGGACCCTCAAGCGGACCCTTTAAGTTTCCTCTGTGATCGGCCGGGAATTCTCCGCCACCATCCTTCAGATGACTATGGGTATGACGGCAGGACTCGAAGAAGCTCTCAGCGAGCTCCAGAAGTTGGAGCTTATTTACGAGAAGAACCTCTTCCCGGAGACGGAATACACTTTCAAGCATGCCCTAACACAAGATGTCGCCTACAATAGCCTTCTCATCCGGAGCAGAAGGGAAATTCATCAGAAGGTTGGCAAGGCCATCGAGCAGCTCTACCCACAAAGACAAGAGGAGTTCTACGAGACACTAGCCCATCACTATTCAAAGGCTGAGGATCCGGAGAAGGCTTACCGGTACATGAAGCTGTCCGGGGACAAGTCCTTCCGCAACTACTCGACGCTGGAATCCTTCCGCCACTACGAGGAAGCTCTCAGTGCCCTTGGCAAGCTGCCCGACACAGCCGAGAACAAGAGAAAGAGAATCGAGATCGCCCTTTTGGCCAGGGAGCCAATACTGGCCCTCGGCTTCAAGGAAGGGTCTCTCGAGATTCTGAAGGAAGGCCAGAAGCTGGCAGAAGAGATTGGCGATCGAAGCAGCCTGGCTCAGCTTTGCGGATTCATAGCCCACTTCCTGTCATACAAAGGAGACTGGGTGCAGGGTTTGAATTACGGCGAGAGAGCCCTGGCCGAGGCGGAGAAAATTGGAGACGTAGACACAGCCGTCAGAGTGACCACTGACTTCATCGGACCACTCTGCTACCGAGGGGACTTCCAAAAGGCAGCCGACATCGTGGAAAGAGCCGTGGTCCTTATGGAGAAGATAGGGAAGACCAGTGACAGGTTCGGCACCAGTTTCCCGCTGCATCCCACGCTGATAGCCGTGCATGGGTATGCCAAAGGAATGCTGGGCGACTTCGCCCAAGGGGAGCCTTGCTGCGAGAGAGTGGTGCGCCTCGCCCTCGAGTCAAAAGAGCCCCGTACCTTGGCCATAGCAGAGGTCATCTGCGGCTTCGTATCAGTGGTGAGAGGCAAGGACCTGGAATCATGCCAAAGACACCTGCGAAGCAGTATCCGCAGCGCCGAAGAAGCGAGATTCAGTCCCTATCTCCCTCTGGCATGGACATGTATGGGCTGGGCCGAGTGGATGCTAGGAAATCTGGAGGCAGCCAGGGATTGCGGGCGGAAGGCTGTCAGTACCCAGATCGAAGGCAGCTTGTCAGTCATGTCCTCTCTCGCGCATTTGCTGCTGGGCGCGGTCAGCCTGGACTCCGGAGACCTAGTCGGCGCTCGAACGTCCATGGAAGAGGCGCTGAGGCTGTCTCAGGCCAGCGGCGAGAGGTATATCGAAGGCCGGGCTGGGGCTTGGCTCGGCAGAGTACTGGGCAAGGCAGACGTTTATCAAGCCGCCGTGGCGGAAGAGCGTATCCTGCAGGGGATCAGGCTCCTGGAACAGCTCCAGATCAAGCCGTGGCAAGCGGAGGGACATCTGCTGGCAGGGGAACTCTACGCGGATACCGGCCAGGAACAGAAGGCACTGGCCAGCTTGATGAAAGCGCAGGGGATGTTCCAGGAGATGGAGATGACGCACTGGCTGTCCAGGTCCCAGAGAGCATTGGATAGACTGCAGGTCTGACAAGTGCCAACTGGCCCGCCACCGCACCTTGGTGGACTTTGTAGATGGAAGACGCCGATTTCCTGGCCCGAGTTCCTCTCTTCGCCTCATCGAAGCCTGTCCATCTTTCCGATATTGCCCGCAAGCTGACCACCCGGAACTATCGCCGGGGCGAGGTCATATTCCACCAGGATGACCCCGGCTCAGCACTGCATATCATCAAGAAGGGGCAGGTCAAGATCAACACGTTGTCTCCTGAAGGAGAAGAGGCCATCTTGGCCATACTGACCGATGGCGACTTCTTTGGCGAGCTCTCGCTGCTGGATGACAAGCCCCGGTCCGCCAATGCCGTGGCAATGGAGATCACTCAGACGCTGGCTCTGCAGCGCCAGGACTTCATGGACATCCTGGGCAGACATCCCGAAATGGTGAGCGACATCCTGGCTTCGCTGGCCGATCGTTTGCGGAATACTGACCACCTGCTCGAGGATGCCCTGTTTCTTGATCTGCCGGCGCGGCTGGCCAAGCGACTACTGGATCTGGCCGAGAAGCACGGCATCAGAACGGACAAGGGTCTGGAAATCGACCTGCGTTTGACACAACAGGAACTGGCCGCCGCCCTCGGTGTCAGCCGGGTCGCTTTGAACAAGCAACTCGGCCTGCTGCAGGACAGAGGTCTGGTCTCCATCGAGACCAGACGCATCATCATTGACCGCCCAGGTGAACTCAGAAAGAGCCTCTGCTGAAACAGACGACATCGAATCCCGCCCTCTGCCGAACCTCAGTGGTCGCCTCTCGCCTCACCAAAATGTAATCACATTTACACTCCCCGTGTAAGGTGGTTGGCAGCACCCGCCAGACTGTTCTCAGTATCATTGGAGCATAAAACGGACAGGGAGGTGTGAAATGGAAGAGAGAGAGAAATGCGGGGTGGACGCTCTGTCGGTGTTCTTAATGGGGCTCGGAGTCCTACTTCTCATTCTCGGCCCATGCGCAGAGCTCTACACCATCAGCTACGGGCTTATTGCACTCGTGGCATCGTGGGTAACGGCCATCACCATCAGGGTCTTCTTCTTTGGTGGTGAGCCCGGCGAGAATCGCCAGAACCGCAGATACTACTAACGCTTGACGCTTCTAAGAAAGGCACCCCCCTTTCTAGGCAAAGAACCCTCCGCCCGGAGGGTTCTTTGTTTGGGTGAAACCTCCTGAACAGCGGCGATTAGGATGCATTGGATAGTGCCAGCAAGAGACCGGCCAGCCTACCGCTCAGATGTCTGAGGGACATTCCTCTTCCCAATGCGTTCCTTGACTTTGATCAGTTGCGTAAGCATCAAGTTCACCGGCGTTGGTATCCCCGTCTCTTCGCCCAGTCTGGCGATAGCCCCATTAAGGGCATCGATCTCGGTCTTCTTGCCCCGCATCACATCCTGCAGCATCGAGGCATGGTGGGCGTAGGTATCAGGAATGAGCCGACTGAAGAGGATACCCTGGTACTCTAGCGGTGAACGCCATGCCAGGGCCACGCCTTTCGCACCGGCCACAGCGAAGATCTCCTCAATTGCAGAGGTCATGATCCGCCTGGTCTCAGGATGCTCGCTCAGCTCCCCATAGGTGACTTCCAGCAGAGCCGACAGCGGGTTGAGGCAGCAGTTGTAGAACACCTTGCCCCAGATGAACTGCTCGATCTCCAGCGTGGCTTCCGTGGGAATGCCCGCCTGGGTGAAAGCACTGGCGATGGCCTCCAGCCGCGCGAAATCCACCTTGTGTGAGGGACTGCCGAGCATCACCTTGTCAGCGTAGACGGTTATCTCCACCCGGCCGGCCTCCGGGATTCTGATGCCGAAGATGAGTCTTCCGCCAACAGCTCGACTATCTCCTACTGTCTCGGTGATCGTCTCTACGTTTCCCAGACCATTCTGAAGCGAGATGACCAGGCTGTCTTCCGAGAGCCACGGCAGAACTTGTCTTGCGGCATCGCCGGTATCATATGACTTGGTAGTAATGAGAACGAGATCGAAGCGTTCCCGGGGCACCTCGCGGACGTTGGTGAAGGTACGCAGACCGCGAATCAGGTGCTCTCCCCAGATGCCCTCAATGCGCAGTCCTCTCTCGCGAATCGCTGCCATATGGGGATCTCTACCCACCAGAGCCACACGGTGGCCCGCCTGCCCCAGGAAACCCCCTACGGCGCTACCCACCGCACCGGCTCCCATGACCAGGATGTTCATCACCTTCATCACATCACTCCGCCGCCGGACTGGCCGGCGGCCACTTTCCTGCACCGGTCAGCAGCCAGGACTGCCGCCCCAATGGCTCCGATCAACTGCGGGTCCACTGGAAAACGGACTGAGACTACGCCGAGGTACTGTTCAAGGCATCTAACCAGGCCTACGTTCTTGGCCACGCCGCCAGTCACGGCGATGTCATTTTCTTCACCCACATCCCGCACCAGGCGAAGTATCTCGCGCGCCACAACATCATTGATCCCAGCCGCAATATCAGCCCCGTCTCGCCCATCGAAAACCAAACGTTTGACCTCAATCTGCGTCAAGATGCAGCAAGGCTTGTTCATCTTCACCGGGTCCTTCGCCTGCAGAGAGAGAGGTCCCAGTTCGGAGACTTCGACGCCGAGGCTTCTGGCCATCAGCTCCAGAGCTTTGCCGGTCCCCGCAGCGCACTTCGTGTTCATCCGAAAGTCCACCAGTCGACCGTGCTCGTCAACCCGTATGGCCTTGCAGTCTTGCCCGCCGCCATCGATGACGGTCCTCACGCTCGGCACCAGCCAGTGGGCGCCCCGGCCATGGCAGGATAGCTCGCTCATGTTGCTGTGGGCAAAAGGCACCAGGTTGCGGCCGTAACCCGTGCTGACGCAGTAGTCAATACGGTCATAGGTCAGGCCCAGCCTTCCCAGCAACCTGTCCATGACGTCGGTAGCAGATTGGACGGCCTTGGCTCTCGATCGCACTACCTCACTCCCCAGGATCACATCATCCCTGATGACCGCAGCTTTGGTGGTCAGGGCGCCGATGTCACATCCGGCCGTGAGCATCTAGGGCTTCCCCTTTCTGTGAAGATGTTCGGCCGCAGCACTGCTGAGGCTCTGACTGTCCAGACTACATCCCTCCCCGGCCAGAAGAGCAGCGCCATAAGCCGCGATTATCTGCGGGTCAAAGCCGCCAAGACTGGCAAACCTGAGCCTCAGGTTCTTCTCCAGATTCGCCATCACGAGGCGGTTCTTGGCCACTCCACCCACCATGGCTACCTCTTTCTTCACACCCAACCGCCTTGCCAGACCGGCTATCTTGGTAGCCACGGCGGAAGCAACGCCGGCAACGACATCGCACCTGTCATACCCCTCGTTGATCAAAGAAATGGCCTCACTTTCGGCAAACACAGGACACTGATTGTCAATGAATAGGGTCTTGCCTGACGAGATCGACTGCCAGATCATGTCATCCAGCGGCACCTCCAGCGCGGTTGAAATTGCCTCCAGAAGCATTCCCATGCCTGCCGTGCAAATGTCCGTTACAGCGGACTCGCCCAGCCCCCCTGTGTCGCCGGTGTGGAAGACGGTGAAACTGTGTCCTCCCACGTTGATGACGGTTCTCACCTTGGGGTTGAGCTTTCTCACAGCGCGCTGAAGGCAGACCGTATCAGGCACCACACCATCCGAATGCGGGACAGCCTTGCCTCCGAAGCCCGTGGACAGGCAACGGTCGATCCTGCCGCGAGCGACTCCGGCTCGATCAAGAGCCCTCTTCATCACCTCAGCGGCAGCCTCTTGAGGAAAGCCGTTGTATGGCAGTATCTCGAAAGCCAGGGGGCCATTGTCGTCAATAATGGCCGCTTTGGCGGACACGACTCCCAGGTCACAGCCAGCGTACAGCAGATCTCTTTCCTTCCAGTCCTCAAACCGGCAACAATCCGGTCGAACAGTGCAGGACAGTCCAGGTTGTCTTCTCTGTCTGATTCTGCCAATTGTAGCCGTGGTCGTCAAGGCAAAAGCCCCCAGGCTGTGAAGATCCGTCTTCATGCGGCGAGTTGGTGCTCAGAGCCATGAGATCCACACCGGATCCGCTCAAGAGCTGTGCGCGCCCTTGACAAGCTGGCCGCACGAAGGATATAGTTCAACGCGTCTCTATAAGAGGAGGGAACCAGAATGGCACAAGCATACTGCTTCAAGTGCAGGTCCAAGGTCGAGATCAAGAACGCGAAGTCGGTGACTCTGAAGAACAGGCGCCCGGCCACAAAAGGCCTCTGCGCGAAGTGTGGTACCAAAGTGTCCAGAATGGGGAGGGTGTAGGCCAGAGGGACCTGATCTACGGAGGGGCGATCAGTGGTAGTCTCTTGAGAAGAATGGGGGGGCTACCGGTCAGTACTTCCTTCGACTCCTTCTCTCCCAGTCCTGAACCCCGCAGTATGGCAAAGGCCAATTCCTGTGTTAGAAGGTCGGGACTGTCATGAGCGTCAGAATCGAGCAACATCCTGCAGCCGGCGGCCAGAGCGGTTTTGACCACGTGCCCATTTGTCAGGCTGTGTCCTTTTCGGGCGCTAACTTCGATAAACACGCCGTTCTTGGCAGCCAACTTGCCCTCTTCCATAGTAATCAGACCGGGATGGGCCAGGATGTCAACGTCAGGTGACTGGACCGCCGCCAGGTTGGTGCCCTTTTCCACCGGCTCGACTATCGTCTCGCCATGGACCACCACTATCCAGGCTCCCAGTTCCTTCGCCCGCTTCGCCGCTTGGGCGATGGCATGGGCGGGAAGGTGAGTGAGTTCAACACCGGGGATGGCCACGATGTTCCAGTGCTCTCTGGCTATCCGGCAGTCCTCGACAGTCTCGCGGATAAGCCTCTCCAGCGAACCCATCCCGACATGGTCGGTCAGAGCAATGCCACGGTAGCCCCTCTCAGATGCCCGACGTATCAGTTCGACAGGCGAGAGTTCACCGTCGCTTAGGCACGTATGGGTGTGGAAATCGTATATCGTTCCTTGCCTCAGAACAGGATTTGGGTATATAACTATAGCAACTATAGCATTGAGAAGTTATGTCAGACAAGCAATCCGGTAGGCCAACCAGGCCCAGCATGAAGAGGATCCTGGTACCACTCGACGGCTCTGTATTTGGCGAAGCCGCGCTTCCTTGCGTGGAAGAGTTGGCCAAGACAGCCAAGGCCGAAGTCATATTGGTGCAGTCGGTGACACCGCACGGCATTGAGATTGATCTCGCCGAGACCCGGTCTCCCCACCTCAGCAAGCTCTCGGAAGAATATGTTGAACATGGGACGGCCGTTGCCCGTGACTACCTCGCTGGCATACAGAAGAGGCTGTCCGAGAGCGGCATAGTGGCTCGTTCCGTGGTGGAAGTCGGTCCACCGGCCGAGAGGATCATTGCCTGCGCGAAGAAGAACGCCGTCGACATCATTGCACTGTCGACGCACGGCCGTTCCGGGCTCAGCGCGCTCATGATGGGAAGTGTGGCCAATAAGGTGCTCCACTACGCCGAAGTGCCGGTTCTCCTGGTGAGGCCGCACTAGCAGTAGACAATTATGAGGAGGTTGGAATTGCCGAAACCGAGGCGTGAGAAGTCAGGGGGAATCAATGTAGCCATCATAGGCGTCGGAAACTGTGCCTCCTCTTTGATTCAAGGCGTCCATTTCTACCGCGACGTGGAAGATGATGCAGACGTGCCTGGCGTGAGACGCCCCAACCTGGGAGGCTACCACATCCGCGATATCCATTTTGTCGCCGCCTTTGATATCGACAAGAACAAGGTGGGGAAAGACCTGGCAGAGGCCATCTTCACACCGCCTAACAACACCTTCAAATTCACTGATGTGCCCCTGACCGGAGTCAAGGTAAATCGCGGCATGACCCATGATGGACTGGGCAAGTACCTCTCGCAGATTATCACCAAGGCCCCCGGACCGACATCCAATATTGTCGGCATTCTGAAAGAGACGAAGACAGACGTTGTCATCAGTTATCTGCCTGTGGGCAGCGAAGCCGCCACCAAGTGGTACGTGGAGCAGATCCTCGATGCCGGCTGCGGCTTCATCAACTGCATTCCGGTATTCATCGCCAGGGAGAACTACTGGCAAGGGCGCTTTGCCGAAAGAGGATTGCCCATAATTGGAGATGACATTAAGTCGCAGGTGGGAGCCACTATCACCCATCGCGTGCTGACCAGGCTCTTCCGCGAGCAAGGCGTCAAGCTGGAGCGGACCTATCAGTTGAATTTCGGCGGCAATACCGACTTCTACAACATGCTGGAGCGGGAGCGCCTGGAGTCCAAGAAGATCTCCAAGACCAACGCCGTCACCTCGCAGCTCGACTACAAGCTCGACCCGGATAACGTACACGTCGGACCGAGCGACTATGTTCCCTGGTTAACCGACCGCAAATGGTGTTACATTCGCATGGAAGGAACCACCTTTGGCAATGTGCCGCTGAACCTCGAATGCAAACTTGAGGTGTGGGACAGCCCCAACTCAGCCGGAATAGTCATCGACGCCATTAGGTGCTGCAAAATCGGCCTGGATCGGGGCCTGAGCGGATCGCTGGTAGCTCCATGCTCCATGTTCATGAAATCACCGCCTATCCAATTCTCCGACGATGAGGCACGGAGGAACCTGGGAGACTTCATCTCCGGGACAAGCAGCAGCACCCTGCCTCCACAGAAATAGGGGAGATACGGCCGCTTCTCTTGCCAAACCATGAATATTGGTCTGGTTTCTCCTTATGATTATGCTTACCCCGGTGGGGTGAACACCCACATTTCCAATCTGGCCATGACCATGGCCGGCATGGGACACAGGGTCAAGATCCTGGCGCCCTGCTCCAATAACAAGGCCCTGCCCAAGAACATGTCCATCATCCCGCTGGGAACCACTATCCCTTATCCGTCGAACGGCTCAGTGGCCAGACTGACGCTTTCCCTGTGGCTGATGCCCAAGGTAAAGGCCATCATCGAGGAGGAGAAGTTCGAAATCCTCCACTTCCACGAACCCCTGTTTCCTTCCCTGCCCTGGATGGTGCTCCCTTACTCACACTCGGTCAACGTGGCCACCTTCCACGCGTACTATAGACACTCTGCCGGATACACCATGTGGAAGCCTATGCTGATGAAGTTCTACAAAAAGATGGACGGCAGGATCGCCGTGTCCGAGCCGGCCCGCAAGTTCGTTTCGAGGTACTTTCCCGGCGACTACCGCGTCATCCCTCACGGCGTTGACTTGGAGCGCTTTGCGACAAGAATGGCGCCCATCGAACAGTTCCACGACGGCAAGCTGAACATCCTGTTCGTCAGCCGACTGGAGAAACGCAAAGGGGCGAAGTACCTTCTGCAGGCTTACAAGAGAGCCAAGAAGGATTGCCCTCCCTCAAGGCTCATCCTGGTTGGTCCCGGAGACAAGTCACAGCACGAGTACGAGAGATGGGTCAAAGCCGTGAAACTGGAGGATGTGGTGTTCACCGGCCACGTGCCGTACGCGGATTTGCCGCGCTACTATCACACCGCAGACATCTTCTCCATTCCAGCGGTCGGTCAGGAGAGCTTCGGCCTGGTTCTGCTGGAGGCCATGGCCGCCGGCAAGCCTATAGTGGCCACGGATATCGAAGGATATGCCAGCGTGGTGAGCAGCGGCGTCGAGGGGATACTGGTCAAGCCCAAAGACGAACAGGCCTTGGCCAGCGCGCTGGTTTCGCTGGCCAACGACAAGAACATGCGGGAGCAGATGGGCGCCAAGGGCCGGGCCAAGGCAGAGGCACTTAGCTGGCCAATCATCGCTCAAAGGACGCTGGACTTCTACCAGGAGTGTCAGGAGTGTAAGAGGGGGAAGCGTTGACCGATCTGGCCGAAAAGCGCCACAAGCTGGCGAAACGGTTCACTACGCCGGCAGCCAAGCTCCTCTCCAAGACCGGCGTCACACCCAACATGCTGACCGTGATGGGATTCCTGGTCAGCATTGCGGCGGCCATTCTCGTCGCCAAAGAGTACTTCCTGGCCGGAGGGCTGGTCATTCTCCTGGCCGGAGCTTTTGATCTCCTCGATGGCCCTCTGGCGCGAGCCACCGGAAAGACCACCCGGTTCGGAGCATTTCTGGATTCCACTCTCGACCGACTGTCAGAAGCAGCGGTCATCGGCGGAATACTGGCCTACTACGCCTACCACGAAGGAACCTGGGAATCCCTGCTGGCGTACGGTTGTTTCGTCGGCTCGGTCATGGTCAGCTACCTGAGAGCCAGGGCGGAAGGACTGGGAGTCAAGTGCGAGGTGGGGATATTCACCAGAGCCGAGCGGGTTGTGGTTATGTCAATCGGACTCATGCTTGGGCAGCGGTTCGAATGGGCCATCCCGATCATGCTGGGCATCATAACCGCACTCGCCTTCGTTACCGTTATACAGCGGCTGATCCATGTCCGGCGGCTCGAGAAGACGTAGACGAGGCCCGAGCGACCGGGTTCTTGATTGTTGCGCGTCACCCCACCGAAAACGTCCCCCCGACTCCCAGGATTCGCACGACGAATTCCATAGCAATGAGCCACCACCAAAAGCCACGGTCTTTGGGCTGCCGCTGAGCTTGATCAAAGAGGGTGCAAGGGATTCTTCCCTGCTGAGGATTATGGGGTGCGTTTCACCCTCATCCTAGCGCTCTCCCGTCGAGGGAGAAGGTAGTGCCTCTGCGAGTCCGACAGGGAAGTGCAAAGGGGCGAAGCCCCTTTGCCGGGGGTTTGGGGGTGTCCCCCAATTCTTCAATCTCCCCCAAGAGTGGGGGCTAGGGGGCTGAAAACGGAGTCCCTGGACAGACCCAAGCACCGGCACAATGCACATGCCCTGAGCAAACTTGCCACTGGGGCAGCCTTGTTCTACTATAGTTAGGGGTTAGCAAAGCGCCGATGTGCCTATTCCCTGCGCACGGCCCATGCCGTCGCGACATGCGTGAGGTTCGATGCCAGTAACTGTCATAGTCGGAGTCCAGTGGGGTGACGAAGGAAAGGGCAAGGTCATTGACCTGCTCGCTGAGAAAGCCAGTATGGTGGTTCGTTTCTCCGGCGGGCCGAATGCCGGCCACACTGTATACAACCCGCATGGCAAGTTCACACTGCACCTGGTTCCCGCAGGCATCTTCTACCCCCACACGACCTGCATCATTGGCAACGGCGTGGTTATCTCGCCGGCTGTCCTGATCGAGGAACTGGACCAGCTTGCCAGCAAGGGTATTGACACCTCTCGTCTGTTCATCAGCGCTCGCGCCCACCTTATCATGCCGTACCATACCCTCCTCGACAGGCTGGAAGAGGAGTCCAAGGGCACCGCTGCGCTGGGCACGACACGCAGTGGCGTGGGGCCAGCCTACATGGACAAGGTCGGCCGCCTGGGAATTCGAGCCGGGGATCTCACCGATCTGGAGGGTCTGCGGCAGAGACTGCGCTTCGTTCTAGACCACAAGAATGCCGTCATCACCAAGGTCTACGGTGCCGCACCACTTTCTCTGGAAGAGATCTACGAACAATACTGCCGCTACGCAGAGCGTCTAGCGCCATTGATACGCGAGACCGAGCCCATCGTCGCTGAAGCCATCGAGAGGAACCACCGGGTCCTGCTGGAGGGAGCACAGGGGACTCTCCTGGATGTCGATTTTGGCACGTATCCCTATGTCACGTCTTCGTCAGTCATAGCTGCGGGGGCTTTCTCCGGGCTGGGCCTCAGCCCGACCAAGATCGACTACGTATTCGGCGTGGTCAAGGCGTACACCACCAGGGTAGGCGCGGGGCCCATGCCGACGGAACTGCACGATGAGACCGGAGAGAAGATCCGCCGGATAGCCCAAGAGTTTGGAGCCACCACAGGACGACCGCGTCGCTGTGGGTGGTTCGACGCTGTGGCAGCGCGGTTCAGCACTCGCATAAATGGATTCAACGGCCTGGTGCTCACCCGCCTGGATGTCCTGGACAGCTTCCCTTCGATCAAGATTTGCACCGGGTACAAACTGGAAGGCAAGGTCTCTGACCGTTTCCCCACCAGCATAGCCGCCCTCGAGAAGTGTCAGCCGGTCTATGAGGAACTGCCGGGCTGGCAATGCCCCACCAGCCACATGCGCCGCTTCGAAGAACTGCCGAAGTTGGCCAAGGCCTACGTGAAGAGGCTGGAAGAATTGATGGGGTGTCCTATCGATATCATCTCCATCGGCCCGCGGCGCGAAGAAAGCATCACCATAAGGCCCATACCGTAGAAACGGCTTTGCTCCCCGCCGCGAGTCTGAGAGCGTACCACCGTTCCCTTTGGGTGTGCAAAAGAGCAAAGTCTTTTGTAGGACACTCCCCCATATTCCAAATCCGGGTTCTCAAGTTCCAACACTCGAAAACGGGATGAGTGCAGCCTTTGGGGTCCTTCCTGGATTCCCGCCTGCGCTGGAATGACGGAAGAGAGTGTCCGCCTGAGGCGGACCGGGGTTTGGGGTGTCCCCAATTCTCCCTTTTCCTTCCCCCAAGAATGGGGGTCAGGGGGCTGAAGGAACCGTTCTGAGACACGCTCGATCTCATCAAACAAGTAGTCACGATGCCACCAAAACAGGCTATAATAGTGGGCCAGATGGCTGAGAGCAAGGAAGAACGGATAGTCTCCGGCAAGCCCAAAGAAGGCGATGTGGTGCTGGACAAGAGCCTGCGCCCCAAGCAGCTTTCAGAGTACATTGGCCAGGACAAAGTCAAAGAGAACGTCAAGATCGCCATCGCGGCCGCCAAAGCGAGGAAAGAAGCGCTGGACCACGTCCTCATCTATGGGCCGCCAGGCCTTGGCAAGACAACTCTGGCCCATATCATCGCCGCGGAGTTAGGGGCCAGCATCAGAATAACTTCAGGCCCAGCCATAGAGCGACCCGGAGATCTGGCCGCCATCATCACCAACCTCCGCGAAGGCGACCTGCTGTTCATAGATGAGGTTCATCGCCTCCCCAGAATCGTGGAAGAGGTGCTATACCCAGCGATGGAGGACTTCGCTCTCGACATCATCATCGGCAAAGGACCGGGAGCCAAGAGCCTGCGACTGCACCTGCCACACTTTACCTTGATCGGGGCTACCACTCGTTTCGCCATGCTTAGCCCGCCGCTGAGGGACAGATTCGGAGCCGTGTACCGGCTGGAGTTTTACGACCAGCAGTCCATGGAGACCATAGTCCAGCGCTCTGCTGCGATTCTGAAGGTGCCGACGGAGGATGGTGGAATAAAGGAAATCGCCTGCCGCGCCCGCGGAACACCGAGGGTAGCCAATCGCCTGCTGAGGCGGGTCAGGGACTACGCTCAGGTCAAGGCCAAGGGCGTGATTACCAAGGCAGTAGCCGTCGATGCCCTGGCCAAGCTGGAGGTAGACAAGATCGGCCTGGACCAGGTGGACCACAAGGTGTTGCGCTCTATCGTGGAGAAGTTCGATGGCGGCCCCGTCGGGTTGGAAACGATAGCCGCCTCCATCAGTGAAGAGGCCGATACCATCATGGACGTCTACGAGCCCTACCTTCTTCAGTTGGGTTTCCTGGAACGCACGCCGCGCGGCCGCGTGGCCACGCGCCTGGCCTACGAGCACCTCGGCCTGAAATACAGAAACAAGCAGTCTCCTCAAGGACAGCTTCTCTAGTAACATGGCTTCTCTGCTGGTACACACCTGTTGCGGGCCCTGCGCCACCGGATGCTTCGAGCACTGGCGTCAGGAGGGCTTCCAGGTGACCTCCTTCTGGCATAACCCCAACATCCACCCCTTCAGCGAGCATCAGCGTCGGCTGCAGACCCTTCAGGAGTTCTTCAAGGCAAATAACACGCCGCTTGTGGTTTCCGAAGGATATGACGTGGTCAGCTACTTCAGGGCAGTCGTCGGCCATGAAAACGAGCGCTGTCAGTACTGCTTTCGCCTCCGCCTAACGGCCACAGCATCGGCCGCGAAAGAGCGGGGGTTCGAAGCTTTCACCACCACGCTGCTGATCAGCCCGTACCAGAACCAGGAGCTTCTAAAGCAGATCGGCGAGGAGATCGCCCAGAGAGAAGGGCTCCGGTTCATTTCCGAAGACATGAGACCGTGCTACGGCGACAGCCGGAGGATAAGCCAGGAGCTTGACCTCTACAGACAGAAGTACTGCGGGTGCATCTACAGCGAGTGGGAGGGATTCAGCCAGAAGAAGCGCTGAGTCCAGGCGCCTGTCGATTCAGAATGCCCCCACCATCCGCAGCCCCACCACAATCATGATGACGACTAAGGCTATCCTCAGCACTCTGGCCGATAGACGGTGAGCCGCCCAGGTGCCAACCTGTGTCATGGCGATGCTAGTGGGCGCCAGGCAAAGCCAGGCTGTCAGATTGAAGTAGCCGAAAGAGTCCGCCGGCAAACCGGAGACATCCAGACCGTTGATGAAATAACCCAAAGCCCCTGCGCCGCTGGTGAAGACCATCACCGCTGCCGAAGTGGCCACCGCCTGGTGCATTCTGAACTTGAGCACAGTTACCATCACCGGCACCAGCAGTATGCCTCCACCAGCCCCGAGCAGACCGCTGAACATGCCTATGAGAAAGCCGAAGGTTGCCCAGAGAAGTGGGTTTTCCAGGGGAGTCTCATGGGATTCCACCGGCTTCGCCGTCAGAAGACGGATGCTGGCCAGAACGACCACCACGCCAAAGACGATCTTCATGACCTCCCCGCCAATGATCCGCGTCGTCAGCGTGGATCCCAGCAACGAGCCCGCCGCCCCGGCTATGCCAATGCCCATGGCTGCCTTCCACCAGATCGCTCTTCTCCTCTGGTGAGCTGCAGTCGTGGCCACCGCAGCCGGAAACATCACCAGGAGGCTGGTGCCAAAGGCTATCTTCACCGCAACATCCTGGTCCCAGCCCAGGTGGTCGAACACCGCCACCATCACCGGAACCATGATGAAAGCGCCGCCGACGCCCAGAAGCCCCTGGCCCAGGCCAACGACGACGCCCGTAGCCACCAGAACGATGATCAGGCTTGATTCCAAATCTGTCTTCCCTCAGTCAATCTCAACTATGTGACACGGAAGAACCTGTCGTTCTTTCTTGACCCTAAACCGCCTGAGCGAGTCCAATCTCAACCCCCTGGCCCCCACTCTTGGGGGGAGAAAAGGCAGTTGGGGGACACCCCCAAACCCTCGGCAGGACTTCGCCCTGCACCCTGCTGCGATTCCACAGTTGGGACTAGCTGACACCCTCAAGACAGGCGTTGCCCTTCCACAAAACATCGCAGAGCGCCATTGTCATTCCCGCGCAGGCGGGAATCTAGAAGAGGAGCCCCAAGACCCCACGTCACAAGCAACTCTTTCGACCCCCAACCCCCAAATCATCCTCAGTCCCCCTTTGCCAAAGGGGGACTCCAGGGAGTTCGAATCAGGCTCCCGGCAGGAGGTTTCCTGCACCTCTCTCATGTCATTCCCGCGGAGGCAGGAATCCAGCGCGTAGGGTGGATAGAGCCAAGCGCTAAATGGACGTTCCGAGTACGAGGCCGGAGCTAGGCCTTCTTCCGGAGAACCGTGGCTTTGACTGCTTTCTCGATGTCGGCTGCAGTCAGACCGTACCGCCTCAGCAGCTCATCGGGCGATCCCGACTGGGCGTACATGTCCTTGATGGCTACGAACGAGATGGGCACGGGACGATGCTGCACCACCACCTGGGCCACCCTCGCCCCTAGCCCGCCATGCTCCAGGTGCTCCTCGGCCGTCACAATGGCCTCGGTCTCCACCGCCGCCTTGGTGATAGCGTCGATGTCCAAGGGTTTGACGGTGGGCATGTTCAGCACGCGGCAGTCGATGCCTTGTTTCGCCAGGCTCTCGGCCGCATCCAGGGCTGCCGCCACCATGATCCCATCAGCAATGATGGTGACATCGAGGCCCTCTCTCAAGAGCGCGGCTTTGCCCAGCACAAACTGATACCCCTCCTTAGACACACGGGGAACCTTGGGCCGCCCCAGGCGCACATAGAATGGCCCCGGAGTAGCCGCCACTACCCGGATGGCCTGAGCCGTCTCTTCACCATCAGCGGGGACAATCACATTGAAGCCAGGCAAGGAGCAAGCCAGCGCCACGTCTTCGATCGCATGGTGGGAGAGGCCATCCTCACCCACGCTGATGCCGCCGTGCGTGGCCACTACCTTGACGTTCAGGCGAGGTTGCGAGACGGACATCCGCAACTGGTCGAAGCATCGTCCGGTGGCAAAAACGGCGAAGGTGCTGGCGAAGGCGATCTTACCAGAAGCCGCCAGCCCGGCCGCAATGCCGATCATGTTCTGTTCCGCAATCCCGCAGTCAAAGAAACGATGGGGGAACTCCTTGGCGAAGTAGTGGGTCATGGTTGACTTTGATAGGTCGGCATCCAGAACAACGACATCCGGATTCTCCCGGCCCAAAGCCACCAGGGTTTTGCCGTAGGCCTCTCTAGTAGCGACCGACTCCTTCACCGCCATCCTACGCCAACTCCCTCAGAGCTCTCTCGGCTTCCTCGCGGGTGGGAGCCTTGCCATGGAAATCCACGTTGTTCTCCATGAAGCTGACACCCTTGCCCTTGATGGTGTGGGCAATGATCATGGTCGGCTGCCCCTTCACACGCTCGGCTTGTTCAAGAGCAGCTAGAATCTGAGTAAAATCATGGCCATCGACTTCAATGACGTTCCACCCGAACGAGCGCCACTTGTCCGGAAGCGGCTCTAGATTCATTACGTCCTTGTTCCAGCCATCGATCTGCAGCCCATTGTGGTCCACGATGCCAACGAGGTGGTCCAGCTTGAAATGGGCTGCAGCCATAGCCGCCTCCCACACCTGTCCTTCGTCGCATTCCCCATCGCCAAGCAAAACATAGACCCGGTAGCTCTTGGCATCCAGGCGACCAGCCAGCGCAGCGCCAATGCCAAAGGACAAGCCTTGACCGAGCGAGCCGGACGTGGCCTCGAGGCCTGGCGTGCATGACTTGTCGGGATGGCCCTGAAGCCGGCTGTCGATCTTCCTCAGAGTACAGAGTTCCTCCGTGGAGAGACACCCAATTTCAGCCAGTACAGAGTAAAGGAGAGGGGCAGCATGGCCCTTGCTCAGTATGAACCGGTCGCGGTCCGGCCACTCAGGCTCCTCGGGTTTGTATCGCATTACGGAGAAGTAGAGCGCAGTGACGATCTCCACTGCCGAGAGTGAACCGCCGGGATGGCCGCTGGCCACGGCGGAAGTCATCTCGATGATGTGGCGCCGCAGCGTCTTCGCCATTGCCTGAAGGTCCTGGAGGCCGGTCAGTTTCTTGCCTGCAGTAGATGTTGCTTCGGATGGCCCAACACGGGTTGGGGAAGGGGTGCTGCCTGGAACTTCTTGTTCAGACATATCGAATAACAGGTTGGACTGCCATTATACATTAGCGCCGATGCCGCAGGCAATTGAGCCTGGCCAACGCTCCGACATCGGGTCGAGCAACCGTGTCGATATAGTCAAAGTTGCAGGCGAAACGGCCGAATTGCTATAATGCCAAATATTCACGCGCCGAAAAGGCGCATCAGAAGGAGGGTGTGAGCAAATGAGGAAATGGTTTTGTCTGCTGCTGGCCATGATGATATTGGCGGCAGCCATCCCACTGGCGGGGTGCAGCGAGTCAGAGTCAGAGGAACCCTACAAGATAGGAGCCCTGTTCGCAGTTACGGGCGGCAATGCCCCGCTCGGGGAACCTGAGAAACAACTCGTAGAGATGATGGAAGAGGAGATCAATGCCAATGGCGGCATAAACGGACATCCTGTAGATGTGATTGTCTACAACTACGAAAGTGATGCCGCAAAGTGCGCAACCTTCGCAGAGAAGCTCATCAATGAGGACAAGGTAGTAGCCATAATAGGACCCACCGGCACTGGCGACAGTCTGGCCATCGTCGATCTGGCCATGAATTCGCAGATCCCTCTGATTTCCTGCGCGGCCGGCATATCAATAGTTACTCCAACCGAAACAAACGACAAGCATTGGGTCTTCACCACACCGCAAGTCAGCGTCATGGTAGTGCAGAGGTTATACGAACACCTCCTGACCAAGAACATCACGAAGATCGCTTTGCTCACTGACACGCTCGGGTTCGGCAAGGACGGTAAGACTAATCTCAATGGGCAGAAGGCAGCCTATGGCATCACCGTCACCGCGGATCAAACATACGGGCCGAACGATGTCGACATGCTGACCCAGCTCACTCTCATCAAGAACTCGAGCCCGCAAGCAGTAGTGTGCTGGGGCACGAGCCCTGGGCCCGCGATTGTGGCGCGCAACATGGCCACGCTGGGAATGACGAACATTCCACTGTATTGCAGTCACGGCATCGCCTTCCAGTCCTTCATTACTGCTGCCGGCAGTTCTGGCAATGGCGTCATATTCCCGTGTGGCAAGTTGCCAATCGTTGACTATCTCCCAGATTCTGACCCCCAGAAGGCCCTCCTCACGAAATATCGGGATGATTTCAACGCTCGGTACGGCAACGGAACGGCCAACACCTTCGGAGGGCATGCCTACGACTCTCTGAATATGGTCGTTACTGCCCTGAAGAATGCTGTTGACGATACCCCGGAGAAGATAAACTCCAGCGATGATACCCTACAGGCTGTGAGAGCCAAGATCAGGGACTACGTCGAGAACAGCATAAACAGCAGCGGTTTCCCTGAGACGGGTGGTTTCCCGGGCACTGCAGGCGTTTTCAACATGTCTGAGACGGATCACAACGGGCTCCCTAAGAGTTGCCTAGTGATGGTCAAGATTGTGGATGGGAAGTGGACTCCGGCCGAATAGGCCAACTTGACTCGTAGCCCAAACAACCAACGAGGGGGAAGGCCGTTGCTTTCCCCCTCGCTTTCTAGCAACGCCACCTGAGAGCCGTTTTGAATGACGACAGAAGTATTCGTCCAGAGCCTGGTATCCGGCCTCACCCAAGGCTGCATATATGCCCTCATAGGTCTGGGGTTCACCATAATATTCAGTGTGACCGGCATCATCAACTTCGCTCAGGGTGAGTTCGTCATGCTAGGCGGAATGCTTTCCTTCTTCTTGGCCAAATCGGCCGGCCTCTCCGTCTTCCCAGCCCTGATCATTTCGATACTCATTGCCATGCTCATCGGCGCAGTTCTGTACCTGTTGGCCATTAGAACCGCCAGGAGGGCCTCGGTGGTGAGCCTGATCATAATCACCATCGGAGCCGCCATTTTCATTCGAGGCATCGCCGGCGAGCTGTGGGGAGCCGACACCGTGGCCCCACCCTTCTTCACCGGCAATGGTTCGCTGTCCGTCCTGGGAGCCAGCATACACGTTCAGGCTCTCTGGATAATCGGAACCACATTGGCGGTGAGCATAGTTCTACATCTGTTGTTCTCCTACACCGTGATCGGCAAGGCGTTGAAGGCCAGCGCGATGAACCGGACTGCCGCTGGGTTGGTCGGCGTCAACACGAAGAGCATGTCTTTGATTGCCTTTACGGTGGCAGCAGCGCTGGGCGCCTTGGGGGGGGTAGTCATTGCCCCTCTCAGCCTCACGTCATACAACGTTGGCGCCATGCTAGGGCTCAAGGGTTTCGTGGCAGCTTCCATCGGTGGATTCCGAAGTCATGCCGTCACCATTCTAGGCGGCATTACGCTGGGAGTGGTGGAGCAGGTGACAGTAGCATTGAACTGGGGACCGTTTAAGTCCAACTATAAGGAGGCCATCGCCCTGGTGGTCCTTCTGCTCGTACTGCTCATTAGATCGCGCAGGCTATTTGAGGAGGAGAGGGCAAGCTAATGTTGGCCACGTTCAAGAGGCACTGGTGGTCATACCTGGCAATGGCCGCCTTTCTGCTCTTCCTGATCCTGCTGCCCACTCAGCTGTTGGGAGAGAAAACGTCCATCCTTATCCTCATCGGCCTATACTCCATGGTCACCGTTGGGTTGTGTCTCCTCATGGGATACACGGGTCAGGTATCCCTGGGACAAGCCGCCTTCTTTGGCACGGGGGCCTACCTATCCGCGATCCTGAGCACCAGGTACGACTTAGATCCGTGGCTCGCGATGCTGATGGCAGCCGTGGCTACTGGCGTCTTCGCTTACATCATCGGCTATCCGATTTTCAGGTTGAGGGGCAACTACCTGGCCATGGCTACCCTCGGTTTGGGCATCATCGTCTGGATTCTCTTCAAGGAACTGAGTCAATACACCGGGGGACCGGATGGTCTGGGGGGCATCCCCAATTTCTCTATCGGAGGCTTCGCTTTCGACAACAAACTGAAGCGGTACTTCCTCATTTGGTCTTTTGCTGTGTGCGCTCTCCTGATCGCCCAAAACGTCGTCAGATCCCGAACAGGGAGGGCCCTCAAAGCCATTCACGGCAGCGAGGCCGCTGCCATGTCTGTCGGCATCAATATAGCCCAATTAAAGGTGAAAATCTTCGTGCTTGGCGCTGTATATGCCTCCTTAGCCGGTAGCCTGTATGCTCACCACCTCCATCACATAAGCCCCAATTCCTTCGACTTCATGGCTTCGGTAATGGTGATAACGATGGCGGCGGCAGGAGGGTTGGCCAGCATTTGGGGTGCAGTCTTCGGGGCCGCCACTATTACGTACATCAGCCAAGACGCACTCGTGGAACTAGGCAAAAGTCAACCCAAATTGGCTGAGCTGGACGTTGTTCTCTACGGATTGATACTCATGCTAGTGATGATCTTCCTCCCAAAGGGGCTTTTCGTGAGCCTGCGAGATGCATTCGATAGCTGGCGTCAAAGACGTGCGCGGAAAGGACCCGTGACTTGAGCAGTTCCATTCTGGAGACCAAGGTCCTCAGCAAGGCCTTCGGGGGCTTGACGGCCGTCGACAAGGTTGACTTGTCTGTAGAGGCCAACAAGATCACTTCCGTCATCGGGCCTAACGGCGCCGGCAAGACCACCCTGTTCAATCTCATAGCCGGAGTCTACATGCCCAGCGGCGGTGAGATATGCTTCCAGGGAAAACCCCTCGGCAAGGCTCCACCTCACAAGAGAGCGGCCCTGGGCATTGCCCGCACTTTCCAGAACGTGCTGCTATTCGACAACATGACCGCCCTGGAGAACGTGATGACCGGCCAGCATCCCCGCAGCCGCTATGGCTTTTTCGAGGCCGCCCTCCGATTGCCTAAAGCACACCGTGAGGAAGAGACCATATCTCTGAAGGCAAGACAGTACCTGAATCTGGTAGGTCTGGGGGTGTACGCCGACCGGAACCCCCTCAGCCTCCCACTGGGCCAGCAGAAGCTTCTGACCATCGCCCGAGCACTGGCCACCGAACCCAGGCTCCTCCTTCTTGACGAGCCGGGGGCCGGACTGAACGTTCTGGAGAAGCAGGGCCTCAGCGAACTCATCAGGCGCATCCGGGAGATGGGCATCACCGTTGTCCTCGTAGAGCACGACATGGATTTGGTTATGGGCATCGCAGAGTGGGTCATCGTCCTCGACAGCGGCCAGAAGATAGCGGAAGGCACTGCCTCACAGATCCAGAAGAACAAGAGGGTCATTGCAGCCTACCTCGGTGATGAAGAGGCGATCGAATAATGCTGCGCGTTGACAGCGTTACAGTAGCCTACGGTCTCTCCACCGCGGTGAGGGAGGTATCCCTCATGGTGAACAATGGGGAGATCGTCACTATCGTGGGCTCAAACGGCGCCGGCAAGACCAGCCTCCTCAACGCCATATCGGGAACGGTGCCCGTCAAGAGCGGCAGCATCCGGCTGGATGAAGTGCGACTTTCTGGCCGTCCTCCGCACAAAACGGTAAGATTGGGTATAGGGTATGTCCCCGAGGGAAGGCAGATCTTCGGCTCCATGTCAGTGATGGACAATCTGATAATGGGAAGCTATCCCTTGTACACCCGGAAATGGTTGCGCAACCTTGGACTCGCATCCTGGGCGTTGCGCGACAACCTGGTCAAGCCCAATTTGGAGAAGGTGCTCAAGCTCTTCCCCAGGCTCGAAGAGCGGGGCAAACAGCAGGCGGGCAGCTTGAGCGGCGGAGAGCAACAGATGCTGGCCATCGGGCGGGCGCTGATGTCATCTCCCAAAATCCTGCTGCTAGATGAACCTTCCCTGGGGCTGGCGCCAATGCTGGTAAAAGAGATTCTCTCTCTTCTGGCCAGGTTGAGAGATGAGGGAATGACAGTCCTGCTGATCGAACAGGATGCCGTGGCCGCGCTGAAGATCGCCGATAGAGGTTATGTCATGGAGAGGGGCCGCATCGTGCTCGAAGGCAGCGCCGCGGAACTACTGTCAAATACCGGCGTGAAGCAGGCATACCTGGGTAAGGCCAGAGGCTGATCTGAAGATGAAGAGACTGTTGTCAGGCAACGAGGCCATGGCTCTGGGAGCACACCACGCTGGTCTGAGCGTGGCCGCCGCCTATCCAGGAACACCCAGCACGGAGATACTGGAGAACCTGGCCAAGATGGAGGGCATCTACGTCGAGTGGTCCACCAATGAGAAGGTGGCCATGGAGGTGGCCATGGGAGCCTCCTACGGCGGGGTGCGGGCGCTGGCCATCATGAAGCACGTTGGGTTGAACGTAGCCGCTGACCCCTTTTTCGCGGCTTCCGTAACGGGGGTGCGGGGCGGGCTAGTAGTCATATCCTGCGACGACCCGGGCATGCACAGTTCCCAGAATGAGCAGGACAACCGCCACTTCGCCCGTTTCGCCAAGGTCCCCATGCTCGAGCCCAGCAACAGCCAGGAAGCCTACGACCTGATGGCGTGGGCGTTCCAGATCAGCGAGGAGTTCGACACACCGGTGCTGTTCCGGAGCACCACGCGGATATCCCACTGCAAGACGGTGGCCGAGGTCCAGGAAGCGCCCGACGTAGACCGGAAGCGGCCCAAGTTCACACGCGATCCGTACAAGCTCGTGATGGTTCCTTCCAATGCCCGGCCCAGGCATCCCTTGATGGAGGAACGCATCCAGAAGCTGTCCTCGTATGTGGAGACCTTCCCGCTCAACGAAATCATCCTTCAAGACCGCAGCCTCGGCATAATATCCAGCGGTGCCGCGTACCAGCATGCCCGCGAGGTGTTCCAGGGGGCCAGCTTCCTGAAGCTGGTGACCACTTACCCGCTGCCCCAGACCCTCATCCGCAGATTCGCCCTGGACGTCAAGAGGATTCTGGTGGTGGAAGAACTGGACCCGTTCATCGAAGACACTTTGAGAGCGATGGGCATGAATGTGATAGGGAAGGAAGTCGTCCCCATCATGGGCGAACTGAATCCCCAGATCCTGGAGGAGAGAGCTGCCATTGCGGGCCTCATACCAAAACCGGCCGCGCTGTATGCCGTGAAGAAGCCGGTCCGCGAGCTGCCCATGCGGCCTCCGCTGCTCTGCCCGGGATGCCCGCATACCGCTACCTCTTACGCGCTGAAAAGGCTGGGCTTCTATCATACCCAGCCCGAAGAGGAGTCAGCGTCAGGAAGAAAGGCGGTGGCAAGGAAGCGTCAAGGGCTGATCGTTACCAGCGATATTGGCTGCTACACCTTGGCAGTCTATCCGCCGCTCCTGGCCCTGGACACCTGCGCCTGCATGGGCGCCAGCATCGGGCAGGCCCATGGGCTCGAGAAGGCCGGCATCACCAACAAAATCGTCAGCGTTATCGGCGATTCCACTTTCCTCCATTCAGGCATCACCGGCCTGGTGAACGCCGTCTACAATGAGGGCCGCGGTACTACCATTATCCTGGACAACAGCACCACCGCCATGACCGGGCACCAGGGGCATCCGGGCACCGGCACATCAGCCCGGGGAGAGACGGCACCAAGGGTTGTCATTGAGGACCTGGTGCGGGGCATCGGCGTACGGGACTTGAGCATCGTGAACGCCTTTGACCTGGCCCTCATCGAAGATACCATCAAGCGCTGTGTGGAGACCGACGAGCCTTCGGTGATTATCGTCAGAGGAGCATGCCCGCTCCACGTCAGGGGAAAAGGCAAGCCGATGACAGTGGACCTGGCGGCTTGCGACCAGTGCTTCAACTGCCTCAGGGTGGGGTGCCAGGCCATAACGCGAGAGGGCAATGAGGTTCGGATCGACACCGCGATCTGCGTGGGTGACAGGTGCGCCGTGTGCTCCCAGGTCTGTCACCAGAAAGCCATCCGAGTGGAATGAAGAAGATCGATATTCTCATGACAGGGGTGGGAGGCCAGGGTGTGATCCTGGCCAGCGATGCGCTGGCGGAGATTGCCATGAAAGCCGGCCACGACGTCAAGAAGTCCGACTCCCTGGGCATGTCACAGAGGGGCGGCAGCGTCGTCAGCCACTTGAGGCTGGGTCGCCAGGTCTTCTCTCCCATGATAAGAAAGGGGGAGGCAGACATCCTCTTGGCGTTCGAGAGGCTGGAAGGAGCCCGCTGGGCTGACTACCTCCACAAAGGGAGCATCGCCATAATCAACGACCTGGCAATCCCACCGCTTTCGGTGGTGGGCGGCGCATCGGCCTATCCTACCACCGTCGAGGTGGAGGATATCATCCGCCGGTACACAGACCAACTGTATATCATGCCGGGCACGCAGATCGCCCAGGAAATGGGCAATCCGCAGGTGCTCAATGTGCTTCTGGTGGGTTTCCTCTCCGTCTTCCTGGACATCGAAGAGAAGAGCTACATCGAGGATCTCTCACAGCGAGTGCCGCAGAAGGTCCTGCAGTTGAATCTGAAAGCCTTCGCCAGAGGCAGAGAAGAAGCGCTGGCGAGAACGCAAGGCAACTAACGCTGATCTAGGAGGCAAGCCGAATGATCTGGAGTCCGAAGTTCGAGACCATGCCCAGACCTGAGCTGGAGAAGCTGCAACTGGAGCGCTTGAAGACTCTCCTAGCGCGGGTCTACGAGAAAGTGCCTTTCTACAGGCAGGCATTCCAACAGAAGAGCATAACGCCCGACAGCATCAAGACTCTGGCCGATCTCTCGAAGCTGCCTTTCACCAGCAAACAGGACTTTCGGGACAACTATCCGTTGGGTCTGCTCGCAGTGCCGATGGAGCAGGTATGCCGCGTGCACGCCTCCAGTGGAACGACCGGCAAGCCGGTGGTGGCTCCCTATACAGCCAACGACCTGCGCATGTGGACGGAGGTGATGGCAAGGACGCTCACCAGCGCCGGCGTCACCAAGAACGACGTGATGCAAAACGCCTATGGCTACGGATTGTTCACCGGCGGCCTTGGCTTCCACTACGGCGGCGAGAGGGTGGGAGCTACCGTGATTCCGACTTCCACCGGCAACACCAAGAGACAGCTCATGTTGATACAGGACCTGGGCACCTCGGTCATCACCTGCACGCCATCCTATTCTCTTATCCTGGCCGAAGCTGCCAAGGAGATGGGCCTGGACCTGAGACTCACCAAGCTCAGACTGGGGGTGTGCGGTGCTGAACCCTGGTCGGAACAAATGAGGGCTGATATAGAGGCTAGGCTGCCCATCAAAGCCATGGACATATACGGACTCACCGAGATTGTGGGGCCGGGCGTGTCGGTCGAGTGCGAGCACCGGTGTGGCCTGCACATCTTCGAGGACAACTTCCTCCCTGAGGTCGTCAATCCGCAGACGGGGGAGCGGCTGCCATATGGCGAGAGAGGCGAACTGGTGTTCACCACGTTGACCAAGGAGGCCCAGCCCGTCATCCGCTTCCGCACCAGAGACATCACCACCCTCAACGCCGAGCCCTGCAAGTGCGGCCGGACCCTGGTGCGCATGATGAAGGTAACCGGCAGAACGGACGACATGCTCAAGATTCGCGGCGTCAACGTCTTCCCATCCCAGATCGAGAGCATCCTCCTCCAAGTAGAAGGCGTCGAACCCCAGTATCTCATCATTGTCGACCGCGAGCGCCACCTTGATGACCTGGAAGTATGGGTCGAGGTCTCGGAAGACGTCTTCTCGGACGAGATGAAAAAGATGGAAGCCCTGAAGAAGAAGGTCACCGATGAGCTGGAAAGCACGCTGGGCATTGGTGTCAAGGTGAAACTGGTGGAGCCGAAATCCATAGCCCGGACGGAAGGCAAAGCTAAGAGAGTCGTGGACAGGCGCGAGTTGGGACTGAAGTAGCGAGGAGGCTGAAGATGAAGATAAAGCAGGTGTCTTGCTTCGTGGAGAACCATCCAGGCAGGCTGGAGTCCTTACTGGAAGCGCTGAAAGCCGAGAAGATCAACATCCGAGCCCTCTGCGTTGCGGAGACATCCGAGTACGGGATAATGCGCATGGTGCTGTCGGACAGCGTGAAGGGGGCGGAAGCACTGCGGAAGGCTGGCTTTACCGTCAAAGAAACGGTCGTGCTTCAGAAGGATGTTCCGGATCAGCCGGGCGGCCTGCTAGATGCGGTGGCCAGGCCTCTGGCTAAGGCCGGGATCAACCTGGAGTATTTCTATGCCTTCATCGACCCCACTCCGGGGAAGGCCAGCATCGTGCTGAAGGTAAGCGATCCCGACAAGGCCGAGAAGGTGATGGGGCAGTGACACCCTCTCCCCAGCCCTCTCCCATCGAGGGAGAGGGAGCGTGATGGCCACGGGAGACAGATTTGCATTCATGTAGCGGCAAGTACCTTGTCGTTGACCTGACAGACCAGAAGACGGAAGTGCGGGAGCTTCCCGAGCGTCTGCTCAAGACGTATCTGGGAGGAGCAGGATTAGGCTCGCGTCTCCTTCTGGAATGGACCAAAGCGGGGGCTGACCCCCTGAGCCCGGACAATGCGATTGTGTTTGCCTGCGGCGTGCTCTCCGGAACCATGGCTCCGGCCTCCGCCTGCCACGCTGTGGTCACCAAGTCACCTCTCACCGATTTCCTGACCGGCTCTGTGTCTTCGGGCCTCTGGTCCCTGGCCCTGAAGAGGACGGGCTACAACGCGGTCGTGGTCACCGGCGCAGCTTCATCTCCTGTCTACCTCTTCATCGATGACAGCATGGTCCATTTCCGCAAGGCGGACTACCTGACGGGCAAGAGCTGCCAGCAGACCGAGGCCATCATCAGGCAAGACTCAGGAGACAGCCGCGTTCAAGTGGCCTCCATCGGCCCGGCCGGAGAGGCTCTGGTGCGTTTTGCCACCGTCAAGGATGGGCACCGCCTGCCGCACCGGGGCGGGGCGGGGGCGGTCATGGGTGCCAAGAAGCTCAAGGCCATTGCCGTCAGAGGCACCAGGGCCATCTCGGTGCCGGATATTGGCGGAATGCAGAAGGCCTGCGCTGATCTCAATGCCCGTCTCCACCAGAGCGCCGCTACAACCAGCCAATTGGCGCCAGCCGCCTGCCTGCTCGCCGCGAATGGAGAGTGCAGCCTGGCCGCGCGCAACTACCAGCAGTCCATCAGTGGAGGAGCCGAGAGCCTCGCCGCAGAGTGCACCAAGGAAGGCTACTTGCTGAAGGTCATCGCCTGTCCCACCTGCCCCGTCGCCTGTCAACACGTCTACAGACTGACGGATGATCCGAACTCCGACGAGCAAGTTGTGCTGGAGAAAGAGGCGCTGGCTGCCATGGGGCCGCTGTGTGGGATCTACTCCTTGCCAGTGATATTGAGAGCCATCGAGTTATGTCAATCTTATGGCCTTGACCCCGTGAGCACCGGAGCGACTGCTGCCTGGGCCATGGAGTGCTTTGAACGTGGACTGCTGTCCAGCAAAGACACGCAGGGGCTAGATCTCTCCTTCGGCAGCGCTGATGGCCTGGTGGAGACCATCCGCAGAATCGGACTGCGGAGCGGCATCGGCAACGTCCTGGCTGAGGGAGTCAAGAGGGCCTCAGCCAATATCGGCCAGGGTTCGGAGCACTGGGCCATGCATGCTAAAGGGCTGGAAATCGCCGGCTGTGACCCGAGGGGCACGAAGAGCCTGGCACTCGGTCTGGCAGTGGGCCTGGAAGCACCAACGCTGGACGACAGCGAAGTCGATTCACCTTCCAGCCTCAAGGACCGGGAGGATTTGGCCTCCGCCGGTGATTCGATAGGTATTTGCCCGCAGGCCCGGCAATACTTCCGCGACTTCACGGCCGAGGCAGCCCAACTCTACGCTCTGGCGACCGGAATACCGATGAGCGCCGCCGAACTCAAGCAGGCGGGCGAGAGGATAGACAACCTGAAGAAAGCCTTCAACATCCGCGAAGGATGGAGGCGCTCCGACGACTGGTTGCCGCCGCGCCTGTTCAAAGACCCCATAAGCTCCGGGAAAGCAGCGGGAGCCGTTGTATCAGAGAAGGATCTGAAAACCGCGATAGACAACTACTACCGCGCCCGAGGCTGGACTTCCGATGGACTCGTCCCGACGGAGAAGCTGACGGCCCTGGGAATGGATGACATCCAGGAAGTGCTGAAAGGAAACCGGCATGGACCGCCGCCACATACAGTGCGATAGGGATAAGTGCACCGGCTGCCTGATCTGCGAGTTCGCCTGCTCGGCAGTGAAGGAAGGCAGATTCGACCTGGAGTTGTCCCGCATAAGGGTGCTTCAGGCCACACCGACTCTGTTGGACGTCGTCACCTGCCGCTTCTGCCGGAACACCCCCTGCATCAAGGCTTGTCCCAGGAATGCCCTCAGTATGGACGAGGCCACCCAGACCATCAGGCTGGAGAAGGCGCGCTGCACCGGCTGCGGTTGGTGTTTGGAAGCCTGCCCGTTCGGAGCCATCGCCTTCGACGAGGGCACCAAGACGGTGGTCATGTGTGACCTTTGCCCCAATCAGGCTCAGCCTCGGTGCATCGAGTTCTGCCCCCGGAAGGCGCTGAGCCTCCACGTGTCAAACAGAGCAGAATCCTAGAGGCTGTCACACGGGCGGTGCAGACTCCTCCTGGCGAGGTTCTTGGGATGCCCCCGGCTTCACATATGTCATTCCGTGCTTGACACGGAATCCACCGTATATGCGTTCCTTCTAGATTCCCGCCTGCGCGGGAATGACAAGAGAGGGTGCGAGGGACTCGTCCCTGCCGAGGGTCTGGGGGTGTCCCCCAGTTCCCTTCTCCACCCCCCAAGATTGGGGGGCCAGGGGGTTGAGAACGGGCTCTTCGGACAGCCTCTCACGTGGCAGCTCTGTTGTTAAGTCTTTTCAGAGACACTAGACTAGAGGACAATGGCATCAACAATCGACCTGGACTCAGTCAACCAGTTCCTGCTGCACAAGCAGCACCTGAGTGAGGAATCCAAGACTGAAGACATCGTGCAGATCGCCAGGGACATCTACGGCCTGCACGCCACGGGCGCTGCCACGCCTTATGTGTCTCTCTTTGCCAGAGCCAAAGACTTCACCAAGGACAATCTGGATGAAGAGCTCTATGTCAAAAGGAGTCTAGGCAAGATCCGGTGCGTCAGAACAACGGTCCACGTCCTGCCGAAAGAAACGATCCCCATCGCCTTTGCGGCGACCAGAGGTATAGTCGAACCCAATTCGCAAGACTTCCTCCAATACACAGGCATCACGAAGAGGCAGTATGATGAGACATCCAGGGCGATTCTGGAGATGCTCAGAGGCAAGGGCCTGTCGACGCTGGATCTCAAGAAGCACCTGGGAACCAAGCTCAACATCTCTACCATCGTCAACCTCATGTGCGACCAGGGGCTGCTGATGCGCGGCAAGTCGGGAAAAGGATGGAAGAGCAATACCCATACATACTACCTCTTCAGCGAGTATTTCCCCGGGATGGACCTGAACGCAGTTGACCCGGCCAGCGCCAGAGAATTGACCGTCAGTCAGTACCTGGCAAGCTACGGACCGGCCACCGTGAAGGACATCTCCTGGTGGTCGGGATTCACCATGACGGAGGTGCGCCGGATACTCCAGAGACTGGCGCGCGAAACGACAGAAGTGGATATCCCGGAACTGAAGGGACCCTACCTGATGCTGGCCGCGGACGAAGCCACCATGAGATCGCGGCAGTTCTTTGATAAGCCTGTGGTGAACCTGCTGCCGGCGCTCGATCCTTATCTAATGGGCTACAAAGAGCGGGAGCGCTACCTGGACTACAGGAACTACGAAATGGTGTTTGACCGCTCTGGTAACGGAACGTCAACCATCCTGGTTGATGGCGGGGTTGTCGGGGTCTGGGACTTCAGCCAAGACCCCGAACCCACGGTCAAGGTCTTCCTGTTTCACGAACTAGAGAAGACGGTGCTCCGCTTGGTGGAGGCGCGCGCCCTGACCATAGGCGAGTTCATCGGTGACAAGGCCGTGGCCATCGAGATGTGTGACCAGATGGTGCCGCTGACGCAGAGGAACGCTGGCGGATTCATGTCACCCCTAGCGCCTTCTGCGGGCAGGAAAGTCAGCAACTGAGAGGTGATCGGATGGCTGAGACTTCGGAACTGATAGCCTACTGCGGGCTCTACTGCGGGGATTGTCCCAACCACAAGGGCGAAATCGCCGACCTGGCCCGTGACCTGAGGAAGAAACTGCGGGAGGCGAAGTTCGATCGCACCGCTCAGGGCCTGTCCAAATACTTCAAGGAGTTCCGGAACTACGAGCAGTGCTATCAAGTGCTGGGAGGAATGGTCAGGCTGCGCTGCAAAAGGACATGTCGCAGTGGCGGCGGGCCGCCTGCCTGCAAGGTGAGAAGTTGCTGCACGAAGCGAGGAATCGAGGGCTGCTGGGAATGCCAGGAGTTCGAGACCTGTCAGAAGCTGGACTTCCTGAAGCCGATCCACGCGGACGCCAATGTCAAGAACCTCAGGAAGCTGAAGAAACAGGGTGCCGCGGCCTTCGTGGCGGGAACACGGCACTGGTAGAGCACACCACCGGACTATGCCGCGTCAACAAGCTGCCGGAATCGTACTGGGAAGCTCGGATAGACCGGACGGTCCTCCGATCTAGGCCTTCTCCTGTTCCTTCTCTTCGGCTCGCGCATTAATGATCTTCTGAGCCTGGAAAGCCGGAACCTCTTCGTAGTGGTCGAACTGCATGGTGTAGGTACCCCGTCCCTGGGTTACCGACCGCAGGTCCACAGCATACCTCTGGACTTCGGCCAGCGGCGCCTGTGCATCAATCACCTGGAGGCCGCCCTCCTGGATCATGCCCATGACCCTGGCGCGCTTGGTGTTGAGGTCAGAGATGATGTCGCCGGTAAAAGCTTCGGGCACCATGACCTTGAGGTGCATTATGGGTTCGAGCAGGACGGTGAATCCCTGTGAAAGAGCCTTCTTCAGCGCCTGTGCTGCGGCGATCTTGAAGGACATTTCCGAAGAGTCCACCGGATGAGCGCTGCCATCGTAGAGGGTGACCCTGACATCGACGATCGGGTAGCGGGCCAAGACGCCTTCATGCCGCGCCTCCATGACACCCTTTTCCACTGCAGGGATGAAGTTCCGGGGCACCGCACCACCCACGACCTTGTCAGCGAATTCGAAACCGGTGCCTCGCGGCAGCGGCTCCACCCGGATCAGAACATGCCCGTACTGCCCATGCCCGCCGGTCTGCTTCTTGTGCTTGTGCTCGGCGTTGACCAGCGAAGTGACGGTCTCCCTGTAGGGAACCTTGGGAATCTCCAGTTTGACTCCAACACCGAACTTGCGCTGCATGCGCTCAGCCAATACATCAACATGCGCATCCCCCATTCCGGCCAAGACGGTCTCGCTGGTTTCCGTATCCTTTCGCACCCGGAGCGTCGGGTCTTCCTCGGCCAGCCGAGGCAGCACAGTGCCCAGTTTGTCCACGTCCGTCTTGGTCTTGGGATGCAGAGCAACGCTGTATATCGGGTCAGGGAAGACGATCGGCGGCAGTTTCACCGCACGCTCCTTGACGGAGAGCGTGTCACCGGTCACAGTCGCTGCCAGCTTGCCCACCGCGCCAATATCTCCAGCGACCAGCTTGGGCACCGCTTCCTGGGCCTTGCCTTTGAACATGAAGAGCTGCCCTATGCGCTCCATCTGCGCCTTCGAGCTGTTCCACACCTGCGAGTTGCTGCTGATCGCACCGGAGTAGAGTCGGAAATGGGTCACCCTACCCACGAACGGGTCAGCACTGGTCATGAAGACCAGGGCAGCCAGGGCGGCATTCTCGTCTGCTCTAATAGACTCGGGCTGCTGCGTACCGGCATTGGTGGCTTCGACGGCCGTCGCCTCCTGCGGCGATGGCAAATACTGGCAAATGGCATCCATTAGACCGCCGGCACCTACGTTCTGCAGGGACGATCCGGTCAGGATAGGGACTATCTTGCCGCTCTTTGCCCCCTGGATCAGCACACGGCTGAGTTCCCCAGCCGCTATCTCCTGCCCATCCAGGTACTTGACAGTGAGCTCATCATCCATCTCCGCCACCGCTTCCACCATCTTTTCCCGGAGCGACTTGGCCTGGGCTTCTACCGAAGCCGGAATGGCTTCCTCCTTCTTGTCTTTCTTGTAAGCCTTCATACCAACGAGATCCACGACGCCTTCAAAGCCGGAGTGAGCCCCTATGGGCATGGCCAAGGGTATGCAATGCCGGCCAAACCTCTTCTGGAGTTGCTCCACCACCTTGTTGAAGTCAGCATTCTCCCTGTCCATCTTGTTGATGAAGATGAGCCGGGGCAGACCTCTGCCGTCAGCCAGCTTCCACATCAGTTCAGTGCCCACTTCTATTCCCGACGCAGCACAGACCACAACAACCGCCGCGTCAGCCACCGCCGCTCCCGCCACTGCCCCGGCCACAAAGTCGGCATAGCCAGGTGCATCCAGGATGTTGATCTTGTTTCCGCTCCATTCCAACGGGAGCACCGACAGGTTGATGCTGATCTTGCGCTTGATCTCATCCGGGTCGAAGTCGGACGTGCTGCTGCCATCATCCACCCGGCCCAGGCGCGGGATGGCTCCAGACGTAAACAGCATGGCCTCCGACAGCGAGGTCTTACCAGCTCCGCAGTGTGAGAGCAAGACCACGTTACGTATGTGGTCAGTGCTGTAGTTCTGCATTACACCATCCCCCTTTCGCCGGTTATTGAAATGAAGGTGAGGCAAACAGAAACAAGTACCACAGTATAATCAAAACCCCCCCAAAATGAAAGGCGGACCCTGTACGGCTCACACCCTCTCAAATGAGGATTGGACGATCTGTGCCCACAGCGCTGGCAGGAGCCTGTTCAACCCCCTGGCCCCCACTCTTGGGGGTAGGAGTGGAAGCTAGGGGACAGCCCAAGACCCTCGGCAGGACTTCGCTCCTCTGCACATCCCAGGGAGAGAGCGACCTCGTGAGGGCAACAGAACACGCGTTGCCGCACAGAAGACTCCTCTGATATAATCGGGCAGCACTGAACAGTGGCCTTTGCCATCGAGACAGGAGCAGAAGATTTGAAGATCGTCACTGTTGAAGAAATGCGCTCCATCGAGCAGCAGGCCGCCAAAGTCGGCCTGCCCTCCGAAGTGCTCATGGAGAATGCCGGGCTAGCGGTAGCCCAGCACAGTAAGAAATGGCTGGGCAGCGTCCTCGGCAGGCGCTTCCTGGTGCTCGTCGGCCCGGGCAACAACGGCGGCGACGGGCTGGTCGTGGCGCGGCACCTGCATGACTGGGGAGCCGACGTTACCATCTGCTCGCCTTCGCCGAGAGCCAAGTCAGATGCCAATCTCCAGCTTTGCCGCCAGAGGGAGATCGGTGTTTTGGAAAGCGCGGCATCCCTCGACAATCTGCTGGCTTCGACAGATGTGCTCATCGACGCCTTCTTCGGCACCGGCAGTTCCCGGCCACTGGACGGCGCTTTCAAGCAAGCCTTGCTCCACGTCAAAGAGGCCAGGAGCAGAAACAAGAACCTGAAGGTAGTCGCGCTAGACTTACCGTCTGGGCTAAATGCCGACACCGGCGCGGTTGACGATGCCTGCGTCCCAGCCGACCTAACAATAACCCTGGGCTACCCCAAGCACGGCCTGCTCCTCTTCCCCGGCGCGGGCATGCTCGGCCGGCTGGTTATCGCTGATATCGGGATACCCACGGACTTGGCGAAGCACATAACCACCGAAGTCATCACTGAAGAAGATGTTGGGGCAGTACTGCCAAAGCGCCCGCCGGATGCCAACAAGGGCACCTTCGGCCACGTGCTCGTCTGCGGCGGCTCCGCCAACTACATCGGCGCCATGTACCTGGCCTGCGAAGCGGCCGCGCGCGTGGGCGCGGGGCTGGTGACACTGGCCACTCCCCGAAGCCTGCAGCCCACTCTAGCCTCGAAGCTAACGGAGGCCACCTACGCACCGCTGCCCGAGTCGGAGCCGGGCGTGGTGGCCGAAGACGCCATCGACGCCCTGCGCCCGTTTCTGGCCAATGCCGATGTGCTGCTCCTTGGCTGCGGCCTGGGGCAAAGTGACGCAGCACTGGCCTTGGTGAAGTCGCTTTTCCGCGGTACAGCACGCCTTCCGTCGCTGATCCTAGACGCCGATGCCCTTAACCTCCTGGCCAAGATTCCGCAATGGTGGCAGAAACTGCCCGGCGATGCTATACTCACTCCACACCCGGGGGAGATGTCCAGGCTCACCGGGTTGTCCATTGAAGAAGTCCAGTCAAGACGATTGAGCGTGGCCAGAGATTCAGCCATGTCGTGGCAGAAGACGATCGTGCTCAAGGGAGCCTGCACCATAATCGCCAGCCCTGATGGTCAAGCCAGCGTCAATCCCACCGTCAATCCAGGGCTGGCCTCAGGCGGAACGGGCGATGTCCTGGCCGGGGCATTGGCCGGACTGGTGGCCCAGGGGCTCTCCCTGCGCGACGCCGCCATCACCGGGGTCTTTCTTCACAGTCAGGCTGGTGAAACAGCCCGCAAGAACATGGGCAACGCCGGCATGCTGGCCAGTGACCTTCTGCCGCTGCTGCCTGCCACTATCAAGAGTATCAAGGAGAGCAGCTTCGCCTGAGTGGAGCTGACTTGAAGAGGGAATATGCTGCTTGCTGTTGACGTAGGAAACACCAAGATCGCCTGCGGCATCTTCGAAGGCAACAATCTGAAGTCCAACCTCTCGATTGCCACCAGCATCCACCGATCGCCGGACGAGTATGCTGCTCTGCTGTTCAATCTGCTCCCCCATCACAAGGTGGCCAAGGAAGACATCACGGAGGCCATCATGTGCAGTGTGGTGCCTCCTCTCGTCCCTGTGTTCGAGGAGCTGTGCCAGAGCTATCTGGGCATCACGCTCCTCGTGGTCGAGCCCGGCGTGAAGACCGGCGTGCGCATTGGCATTGAAAACCCCAGGGAGATAGGCCCCGATCGCATAGTCAACGCGGCCGCCGCGTACCGACTCTATGGCGGCCCGGCGATCGTTATCGACATGGGCACGGCCACTACCTTCGACGTGATCTCTGAGGAAGGGGACTATATCGGGGGAGCCATCGCCCCCGGCATGGAGATGGCCAGTGAGGCTCTCTTCACCCGGACCGCCAGACTGCCGCGTATAGAGCTAGTCCGCCCGACACATGCCATCGGGAAGAACACGGTCAACGCCATGCAATCAGGGGTCATCTTCGGTTACACCGGCCTCGTGGAAGGTCTGGTGAACCGGATCACCAAAGAGATGGGGGCCAAGCCCAAGGTCATTGCCACCGGCGGCTATGCGCATGTCATCGCCAAGGAAACCAGCGTCATAGAGGTGGTGAATCGCCACCTCACCCTATATGGACTGCAACTGATCCACGATCTCAACCGGCGCTAGGCCCGCCGTCTTCGAATTCCCACCCGTGCTTGCCGTGACGGTGCATGGATTCCCGCTTTCGCGGGAATGACAAAGAAGAGAGTGTCCGCCTGAGGCGGACCGGGGGTTTGGTCGTAGACTCGCCTCAGGATGAGGGGTGTCCCCCAGATCCTTTTCTCTACCCCCAAGAATGGGGGCCAGGGGGTTGAATAACCTCCATCGCAGAACGATGCAGCAGGATGCTGCCGGGGTCTGGGGTGTCCCCA
>Ga0315291_10000618_pt1 | contig 47085 bp, 32 predicted proteins | sample YL17G12_20_MG_FD_203070 | JGI IMG/M metagenome (GOLD analysis project Ga0315291, IMG submission 203070) | Sediment microbial communities from Yellowstone Lake, YNP, Wyoming, USA - YL17G12_20 | ecosystem: Environmental > Aquatic > Freshwater > Lake > Sediment | place: USA: Wyoming | collected...
GTTGACGAAGATCCGCCCCTCGGTTCCGATGAAGATAATCCCGTTTCGCCCGCTGTCGGCCACGGTCATCTCGACGCCGCCGGGGTACTGGTAGCGGGCCGAGAAGTCGAGGGCCACATTGTAGCCGCCCGGCGTGCTGGGGAAGGTGGCCCGGCCGTCGACTTCGATCGGCAGCGAGCCGATGGCCCACTGGGCGATGTCGAGGTGGTGCGCGCCCCAGTCGGTCATCTGCCCTCCCGAGTACTCGTACCACCAGCGGAAGGTGTAGTGGCAGCGCTCCTCGATGTAAGGGACGTCGGGCGTCTGCCCTTGCCAGAGGTCCCAATTGAGGTACCGCGGCGGGGGAGTGGTGGGGAACGGGCCGCCGGTCTCGTTCTTGCCCAGCACGACCTCGACCCGCTGGAGCCTGCCGATCCGCCCCTGGCGGACCATTTCCACGGCCAGGCGGAAGCGATGGTCGCTCCGCTGCCAGGAACCCACCTGCACCACCCGGCCGGTCTGGCCGACGACCTTGCCGATGACCTTGCCTTCGTCGACCGTCAGTGTCAGCGGTTTCTCCACGTAGACGTCTTTGCCGGCCCGGCAGGCGTCGATCGCCATCTTGGTGTGCCAGTGATCGGGCGTGCCGATGGTGACCACGTCGAGGTCGTGGCGGTCGAGCAGACCGCGGTAGTCTTCGTAGATCTGGGGCGTGCTGCCGAAGCCGGCCCGGGCCTGCTCGCGGACGTGCCGGTCGACGTCGCAGATGGCCACGACGTCGCCGTATGCCTGGGCCTTCAAGGCAATCACGGTGCCCTGGTAGCGCATGCCGATAGCGCCGATCCGGAGGCGGTCGTTCTTGGAGCGGGGTTTGGCCCGCTCTTCGGCGTTGGCGGTGAAGACATAGGGGGCGGCCGCGCCGGCCGCCAGCCCGCCGGCCGAGGCGGTCAGAAATCTGCGGCGGCTGTGCCTCGAACCACTCATGCGGCGAATCCCTCCCGACCGGATTCCGGCCTAAAGCGAACCGCATTGTATCAGGGCATCCGCGAATTCAGGACTGTAGGAGGCGACTCCAGTCGCCGATTCGTTCGGCGCAGGTCCGGTCGGCGTCTGGAGACGCCTCCTACAGGCGAGACTGAGTGCCGGTTCATTCATGGGCCGTTGCCGCCTTGAGCATCTGGATGAAGCTCTTCAGGAGCAAGGTGTTGTCGTGGTAGGTCCGCGCGGTGACCAGGTTGCCGTCGACCATGCACGGCCGGTCGACGTAGGTGGCGCCGCCCTGCTGGGCGTCCAGGGCACATTTGGCGACCGTCGTGACGGTGCGGCCGCGGATGCAGTCGGCGGCGGCGAGGATCTCGATGCCGTGGCAGAGCGCGGCGACCGGCTTGCCCATCTGGAAGAAGTGCCGGGTGATCCGCAGCAGGTCCTGGTCGTAGCGGAGGTATTCGGGGGCCCGGCCGCCGGAGATAAACAGCCCCGCGTAGGTTACTGGCTCGACGTCGCGGAAGGCCAGCGCGGCCCGGATGTGGTAGCCGGGCCGCTCCTGGGTGATGTCCCAGGGCGGATCGGCCCCCGGCGGGATCTCGTGCAGGACCTGGTGATAAAGCCGCGCTTCCGGTCCGGCCACCTCGACCTCGAAGCCGTCTTCGGGCAACCGGTAATAGGCGTACATCGTGTCGAGCACTTCGGTGGCGTCGCCCAGCGGCATCAAGACTTTGGGCATGGCGATTGGCTTCCTTCAGTCGTCAAATCCAATTTGGCTGATCGCTGGCGAAAGGGCTTCGCGGCTCCCGCACCCGCCGATTCTTCGCAGTCTAGCAACCTTCAAAAGTGGGGACAAGCAGCTTGCGTGGAGGCCGAGACATCGGCGGGCGTCTGCCGGTGACGTCGGCCGGCGGCACACTGGAGCGGTTGGCGGCCGCAACTTGGCCACCTCTTGCGTCCTTGTAGTGGGCCGCCACCCCCCAGGTGTAGCGACAGAGCGAAGGCGGGGCGGACTATTCGCCAGAGTTTTTGCAATTTCCCACGTTTTCGCTATAATGAGTGTTTGTTGTGGAAGGTCCCGCCGCGGCGCATATCCCGTTTAGCCGCCGCGGCCACGCGGCGGAAACAAGGGAAAACGCTAACATATCCACCGCCGCGTGGCCGCGGCGGCTAAACGCACTTGCGGACAACCACTTTCCGCAACAGAGACTAATAAGCATTTGGGAGTCTCCGGCTGGAGATTCAATGTACACGCGGTGGGCACAGGCCTCGGAGGTGTGGTCATGGCAAGGTTTAGGGCGGTCAACAGAATCGGCGTCTATTGTATCGTTTTCCTGATGTTGGCCGCCCTGTTGGCGACGCCCTCTGCGGCAACGGTCATCCGGGCCGGATCGGGCAATATCTTCGCGCCCGGAGACGATCCGGGCTGGGCCAATGTTGGCCGGCGGGCGGATACCGTCGGCACCGCCGTCTACCTGGGCGACCGGTGGGTGTTGACTGCGGCCCACGTCGGGGACGGGACCGTCGAATTCGGCGGGGAGTTGTACGGCAGGGAGCTGGGCAGTTGGCATCCGTTGCACGAGCCGGGTGACCCGGGCACACCGGCCGACCTGGGCTTGTTCCGGCTGAACGTCGCCCCGCCGGGCCTTACCGCCCTGAGCATCAGCAAGCTTGCCCCTGCGGACGGCGCGAGGGTGGTAGGCATCGGCTACGGGCTAGACCAGGCCTCGTCGGAAACCTGGTGGAACAGCGAGTGGCAGAAGGAAACCGTACCGGAGGCGTATCGCGGGTTCGAGCTCCTGAGCGGCCACATCAAGCGGTGGGGAGAGAATTACATCGATCAGAACGGGCAGGTGGTCATTCCCTTAAGTGGGTACGTCACCCATGCGCTGCAGATGACCTTCGACCAGTCGGGAAGCCCCGACGAGATGCAGGCGGTCCCCGGCGACTCGGGCGGGGGGCTGTTCTACAAGGGCTTAGACGGCTGGGAGCTGGCAGGAATCTTTGTGGCGCTATGGCGGCCCCACCCTGGCCAGCCTTCGAATACCGCCGTGTACGGCGACCTGAGCTATGCGGCGGACCTGAGGCCGTACCGCAGCCAGATCATGGACATCGTCCCCGAGCCGTCCGTGCTGGTGATGCTGCTGGGCGTCGGGATGGGATGCCTGGTCTGGTGGTTTTGGCGCCGGGCCGGGCGGTAGCCGCTGGTGGTCTGTCGCACCAAAACTCACGTGTCGGGTGCCAGTGGCGGCTGGCCCGCCACTGCGGCTCAGGGGCAGACAAGCTGCCCCGGCCACCCGTCCGCTAAATGGACTTGCGTGATTCGGGGAATTCTGGACGCTCAGGCCGGGCGGGCGGGCCTGGGAATTGCGCCGCGTGGCCGCGGCGGCTAAGCCTGCCCTTGCCACCCGTCAATCATCGCCCGACTTCGTTTTGCGCACGCAGGCGGTGATTTCCGCGTGCGGGCGACCGTGCGTGCGCGGGGGGGGTGTCCTCATTGCGCATGCACGCTTGCGTCGCGTGCACGTCTTGTGTAGAAAGCCTTGATGCGACGCAGCGCCGTCGCAGGCAAGGCGGATGGCAAGATGACACAGCGGGCTTGGAGTCTGTACGGGCTGCTGGTGGTGGCCTCGGCGGTCTACAGTGCTTGCCTGTTTACCGGGCTGGACCAGTGGGGCCGGGGTGACTGGGACCAGTTCAGCTTTCGCTACGAGACGCCGCGGCGGGCCTTGCTCCACTACGGCCAGCTCCCCTTGTGGAACCCTTACGTGGGCGGCGGCAACGTCCTGCTGGCCCATCCCCACTGCCCGGCCTTCTCCCCCTGGTACCTGCCCACACTGCTGCTGGGCGCCCCGCTGGGACTGCGGTTTTCGGTGCTGCTGTTTGTGGCCTTGGGCAGCACGGGCATGGCGGCCCTGCTGAGGCGTTGGGACGTATCGCCGGGGGGCTGTTTCCTCGGCGGCGTGCTGTTGATGATGAGCGCGCACTTCTCCCTGCACGTCGCCGAAGGGCACCTGGAGTGGTGCGTATTGGGGTTGATGCCGTGGGTGGTGCTGTGCCTGGTGCAGGCGGCCGCCGACTGGCGGTTTGCGATTCTGGGCGCCTTGCTGTTTGCCTCGGGGTTGCTATATGGGTCGATCTACGTCGTGGCGGTATTCGTGCCGGTGCTGGTGTTGTGGGCCGTCTTAGAGAGCATCCGCACGTACTGTTGGCGTCTGGCGGCCAGTTGCGCCGCGGTGATCGGGTTGGCCTTCCTGTTGTCCGCCGTGGTGCTGTTTCCCCGGATCGAGTTTCTGCGGGCCAACCCGCGGAGCACCCGGCAGGACGAGCAGGTGTCGCCGGCCGCGTTTGCCCGGATGCTGCTCGATCCCCGCCAAGCAGACCTGTTTCGGCAGACCCGCGACGTCCGCAACCCCTCCGACGCCGAGCTGGACCGGCTATTGCCGGCGAGGTCTTCGTCTGCGGGGAAGCGGTACGATACGCTCAAGTGGCACCGGCTGGAGGTGGTCCTTACCACGACCTCCGATTGGACCGACGTCCGCTTCCAGAATTTCCCCTATCGGCTGTTCGTGGGCGGGCTGGGGGCGGAGGAAAAGACGCCGGCCGTATTAAACAAGCTGCCGCAGGCCATCGAGTGGCTGGCCATCACGCCCTCGGAAACGGAGCAGTTGAAGAAGACGAAGCGGGCGACCCTCTACGTGCGGGCGCCCGGCCAAGGCGACCTGCAACTGCTCGTCAAGCGGGGCAACCTGGGCACCACCAAGCTGACCATCACCCGCGGAAACGAGGTCCTGTTGGACGTGATCCACTCGATGATGGAACCGGGAGATCTGGAGAATCGGCGGACGTTCACCATCTCCAGATACAAGATCCTCGGCCAGCGGGACCCAGACGAACCGCCGCCCGCCGAGCCGTGGTACGCAGTCGAGGCCACCTTGCGGACCACGGCCGCCTGGTGCGACGTCCAGGTGGTGAACTCGCCCTACCTGTTCCGGGTCCATGGCTGGAAGAACCGCGGGCAGCGCGAGATCCAGCCTGCGATGAGCGGGCTGGCCACGGGCAGCCCTTTGCCGGGCAAGGCGGAGGCCGAGCTTGAGGCAACCCTCTACTTCCAGCGGCCGGAGAAGGAGGATCTGCGGGTCGCGATCCTCCAGGGGCCCGAGGGCGTGAGCACACTCACGCTGAGGACCCTGCAAGGGAATCCTATTGCCGCGGACCGGAGCGAAAGGACTGCGAAGAGCGGCGAGAAGACCTTCGAGTACGTCCTCTCGCAGAAGACCCTGGACGAGCAGCTCCCAGGCGAGCCGATGCCCTTGCGGTGGCGATTAGACCAATGGGGGATGTGGCGGGACTGGCAGGAATACGGCTGCTACGTGACCTGGCTGGGATTGGCAGCGGCCGTCCTGGGGCTGATCGTCTCGTTTCGACGGCAGTGGCCGTTGCTGGTCACCGGCCTGGCGGCCGGCCTGGTCGTGCTGGGGGCCGCACTGCCGTTGAACCTGTGGCTGTTATGGAAGCAAATGCCGCTGTACGGCTCGCTCCAGGTGCCCTCACGCTTCCTGGTGGCCGTGGTCTTCGTAATGGCGGTGTGCGGCGGATACGGCCTCGACCGGCTGGGGACTTGGGGCGAAAGGATCGGCGGCCGCTGGGTCCGCAGGTTGCTGGTCGCCGGCATCGGGCTGGCCGTTTACGCCGAACTGCTCGTGCTGGGATGGAGCCTGTTCTCCGACGTCTTCGTCTGCCAACCGCAGGAAATCCCGCACTACGAGCAGTTCGCCCAGCGCTATGCCGACGACGACGCGATCCGCCATCCCAGCATGTACAGCGCCCTCTATCCGTACCTGCTGGGCAACTCCGGCGTCCTGCGAGAGTACGAGAACGTCGCCGTCAAGCCGGGAAAGGTCCGCATCACCACTGATCCGGACTATCGGGGTGAGGCCTATCTGGAAGACTCGCGCGGCACGGCCGAGATCGCCGAGTGGTCGATGTCGCGGGTGAAGGTCCGACTCAGCGTCACGGCACCCGACCGCCTGGTGCTGAATCAGAACCACTTTTTCGGCTGGAAGGCGATCCGCCGCTGGGCATCCGGCGAGGTCGAAAAAGTGCCTGGCCCACAAGAGGACGCCTCCCTGGAAAGCCCCGACGGCCTAGTGTGGATCGGCGTCCAGCCCGGCGTCGATGAAGTCGAGTTCTATTACCTGCCCGACAGTTTCATCCGGGGCGCGGTCGTATCCGGTGTGACGCTCTTCTGCTGCCTGGGGTTGTTGCTGGCGGGCAGCACGACCAACCTTCGGTCGGTGCCCGGTTGGCAGTCCTGGAGGTTGACGCGTCGCATGGCCGCGATCGGCCGCTGGTGCGGCTCCGTGGGGCGGTCGCCTGCCGCAGCATACCTGATTGCGGCCATCGCCCTCAACGTGCCGTTTCTGATCTGCCATCCGCGCTGGACGTTGGTCGAGGTGTCGCTGGTCCGCTCCTTGGCGATCAACGCGGTGCTGTTTCTGGCACCGGGACTGCCGCTGGTGGGCGCAATGATCGGGCGGGGTTGGCTGCCGCGCTGGCACATGCTCTGGGTGATGGCGGCGTCGCTGGTGGTGTTCGTGGCGGTCCTGCTGGCCACACATCTTGCCGGCCTGCCGCTGGAGGGAGGCACGATCTGGAACGGGACCTGGATCGTCACGAACCTGGCGATCGTGCTGGGCGTCGTGCTGCGGGGACCGCCGGCCTGGGGCGTTGGACTTCGGGGCAAGGCTGCCTGGATCGGATTGCTGATGTTCGCGGTCGCCTATCCCACCTACTTCGATGCGGCAACCAACGTGGTGCCGACGATGGAAGACCACGACTACGAGGTCCAGGGCACGGGCTACGGACTGTTAACGCGACTCGAGCCCACGTTGTTGACCGACCGGCAGACGGTCTACTACTTCTGCCACCCGCTGCTGCTGCACGTCTACGCGGCCGCCTCTTTCTGCTATTACGGCGAACTGGAACACCTGGGGGTTTACGATGCGGCCTGGGAACGCGTGCGGCAGGCTGCATCCGGCGATCGCCGGGCCGTGCTGGATCGGGAAGTCCAGGGGCTCTACGACCATTACCGCCGGAATCCCCATCCGGCGGAGACGCGGACCCCCAATGTGTTCTTGGCAGCGGTGACCGCCGGCCTGATGGGATGGTGGCTCGCGCGGACGACCGGCCGGTCGTGGCTGGGGTTGCTGGTACCGTTGGTCTACGCCACAGACCCCGAAGTCTATGTCCGCTCCAGCTACGGCGGCTACTTCGCCATCTCCAACTTCGCCGCGATGCAAGTCCTGCTGGCGGCAGAACAGTGGGAGAAACAGCGCTCCCGGAGCGATTGGATGGGCTGCCTGCTGGCCGGCGTCTTCGCGGCGTCGGCCAACCACAAGCTGGTCATGTTGCCCGCTGCCCTCGTCGCCTGGGAGATAATCCGCCTCGGGCCAAACTGGACTCTAAGGCGGACGGTGAAGAGTCTACTGCATCCGCTGGTCCTAGGGTTCGCAGCCGGTGAGATGGCCTACTGGGCCTATGGTTTGGCCATCGATCCAGGGACTTTCTGGGTAGAGCACGTCCGAACGCTGCTGATCGACCGGATCATTCACCACAACCGTTTTGGCTACAGTGGATACCCCACAGTGTTCGGCCTCTGGCGGGAATTCTGGCAACACACCGGCTACGTGTTGCTGCCGTTGGGAATCTCGGCGCTTGCCTGGCTTTGTTGGGTTAAGTATTCTCAGAATGGCGATTGTCAGGCCAGCGAGCCCACTCGCGGCTGGCGCGGCGTCTTCGGCCTTTGGGCCGTGTGGACGTTGACCACTGCCGTGGCCTTCAGCCTCATCGACTGGCGGCAGACGAAGCACCTGACGCCGCTCTTGCTGCCGTTGCACATGGCGCCGGCGCGCTGCGCGGCGGTGGGGCGGGCTACGTCGGTATTCGTAGGCGTGGTGTTTGCCGGGCTGCTGTTGTGGAACTTAGGGATGCTGAACATCCTGGTAACCGACTTCCCTACAAGGCCCGACCACCCCTACTTCCCGATCACTCCGGCCTGGTGAAACCCATGGACCACTCGCAGCGGATCGCGCCAGGTACCCCGCGCCGCAGATGGCTGACACTCGGCCTGCTGTCGGCACTGTGGGCGGTGGGGCCGGTCTGTTACGCTGTCGGCCTGATGTCGCTGGGAGCGGTCCTGATGCTGCTGGTCGCCCCCTGGACGTTAGGCACGCTGGCCATTCGGCAGATCCCCAACCGGCGGGCAACCGCCGGCGCGTGGAGCGTGGCCGTCAATTCGGCGGCGCTGATTCTCGTTTGCCTTCTGCTGCGAAACACCGTGGGAATCGGCCGGGGGAGTTTCCTGCTGGGGTGGATGGCATGGAGTAGCGCGCTACTCCTGGCGGCCTGGAGGCCGGCATCCGCTCCGGGCGAACTCGCCTCGCTCTGGCGGCGGTGGGGAGGGGGCATGTCGATCGGTGTGGCCGCGGTGATCTTGGGCATCACCGCGTTTCATGGCGAATACTCGCTCCAGTGTTTCGACGGGGATGGAACGGGCAACTTCGAGTTGGCCCGAAGCCTCACAGATCACTTCCTCCCCTATTGGGAAATCGAGACGGCCGACCGTTTTGGCACTGTGATCGTGAACCCTTCGCTGATCGATTCCTACTGGATCTGCGCGATGCAACTCCTGTTGGGCCATGGAGAATCGGCCACCCGGCTGTCGTTCTGGGTGTGGTGGCTGGGTGTCTTTGCGGTCGCGCTGAGCATGGTCCGGCGGAGTGACTCTCGGACAAAATGGCTTCCGGCGGTCCCCCTGGCGATGTCCGTGTTCGTGGTCATCACTTGGTACACGTTCTACGTCGGCTACGATCCGTACATGGCCGATCTGTCCAGTCCGGGCGTAACCGACGCACTGTTCACGCTCCTGCTGCTGTTGGCACTGGATTGTCTTCGCCAGGAGGATCTGCCCGGTTGGGTCGTCTTAATGGCCCTGGCCTCCCTAGTACTCTACGCGGGGCCGGTGATGTTCGTGCTTACGGCCGCCGCCGCGCTGGTCTGGCAGCCGGTCCCCCGGGGGCCAATGCTCCGAGCCACGCTGGCCGGCATGCTGACGGCGGCCGGCATCGCGTTGTTCTACGTCGTCTGGGGCTCGTTGGACGGCTCCCTCTGGGAATGGCCCGCCACGCTGCAAATGGAGTATGTTGCAGAGTACTTTGCCCCGGGGGCGCGATGGCGTACGAACCTCCTGTTCGTGGGCTACTTTCTCTTGGGGTGTGGCGCGGTCCCGGCAGTCGGCCTGCTGCTGGTCTTCGGGCGGAAGAGCGGGGCTCGCAACGTGGCTTGGGATCGCACTGTGGCCACGGTGGCGTTGGCCTATGTGCTGATTATCTTGGGGGCGGGCTACAAGAACCTCCATTATCTTGGACCGATCCTGCCGATTCCGCTGATCCTCTGGCTGAGGCTCGACCGCCGCCCGGTTCAGCTCTTTGCCGGAGGATGGGGCGCTTCGCTGTTGGCGGCCGGAGCGTTGGCAGTCTCGCTGTTGCTCAGTTGGCCAGTCTCGCGGCCGGTGTTCACAGCCAATCGACGGCTTGGCGAGATGACCACGTTTCAGACCGATTCCTACCAAGAGGCTTGCCGTTGGGCACGGCTCGCCAGTAGATTGTACGATGAGGAACGCTTGGGCTGGTACATCGGGCAACACACCTGGGTGCATTATTCGGAACTCGACCCGCACCCGGCCCAACCGCGTCCGCTGATCGTGACTGATCGAGCGGCACCGTCGGGACAATACGAACTCGTGCTGGAATCGGCTGAGGGTGTGAAACTCTACTGCCGCGATCCAGAGCAGATCCGCTGGGCAGCTCGGCAACGACCCCTTAGTGGACCGGGTCGATGCCCGTGGGTGTTCCGCCCTATTGCCGTTTCGCCGCCGGTCCGTTCCACCCATTGAACGAGCGTCCATTGCATCGCCATTGTCTCCGCAAAGCGGCATGAGTACTGACGCTGAAAGAAAGCAGCTCATTCGGAGCATCGTGAGAGCGTACCAGACGCCCCTGGTGCGGCTTTACGGGACCATCCGCTGCTTGATCCTGCATCAACGCTTCTTGGATGAGATCGCTCAATACTTTCCCGATTCGGGCCTCGTGCTGGACGTCGGTTGCGGATACGGCATTTTCGCGCAGTACTACGCGACTCTGTTCCCGCAACTAAGCATCCGCGGGATCGACATCAGCCCCGGCCGCGTCGAAAAGGCGACAGCAGCGGCCCACCGGCTCGGACTCGCCAACGTGGAGTTCAGGGTCGGCGATGCGCGGGATTTCGCCTGCCGTGAGGCTATCCACGGAGCCTACATGATGGACTTGATCCACCATATCCCAGAGGAGGCCGTATTCCGACTCGTCAAACGGTTTGCCGAGAAACTGCAACCCGCGCGCCGACTGATCATTAAGGACATCGACACTACCCCCTGGTACAAGCTCACCTACAGTTGGATGGTGGACAAGTTCATGGACTACCGGGCTCCGCTGCACTACTGGAGTTCTTCCAAAGTGGTGCAGATGCTGAGATCGTTCGGCTTTGACGTTTACCAGCACAGCCTGTTGGGTCACCTACCCTCGCCGCACATTGTCTATATCGCCACGAAGAAGGCAGGTGCAAGCGTCTGCTGAAAGTCCGCCGGGTGCACTACTCGGACGTTGCCCGGTCACTGCTTCCAGGCGCGCACTAGGGAGCGGGCCGATTGGCGGAGGCGTGCGAGTCCCCTGAGATCTTCCCAGACGGTCATGGGAACGTTGACTCGCGTGTCGAGGTCCTCGACCCAGGTGATGGGCAAGCTGCGGATGCTCAGCCCGGCGTACTCGGCCAGCACCAGCAGCTCGGTATCGAAGAACCAGTCCTGGTTCTTGACCAGCGGCAGCAGCCGCCGCACGGTTTCGATGTGCACGCCCTTGAAACCGCACTGTGCGTCGTCGAAACTCCGCGTGCGCAGCACCCAGCGGATCAGCAGATTGTAGCCGCGGGAGAGGATCTCCCGTTTCAGGCAGCGGGTAATACTCGACTGCGGGTGCAGCCGCGAGCCCGTGACCAGGTGGGCGCCCCCGCGGAGCAACTGCACAGCCTGCGGCACGGCGGCCAGGTCGGTCGAGAGGTCCACGTCCATGTAGATGGAGAACTCCGCGCGGGTTTCGCTCCAGGCCTTCCGCAGTGCCCGGCCGCGGCCCTTGGCGTCCAGGTGCAGCAGCCGCACGTACGGGAGTTGCTCGGCAAGGCGCTGGCCGACCGCCCGAGTATCGTCAATGGAGCCGTTGTTGACCACCACGATCTGCCAGGGGAAGTCGCGGCAATCGGCCATGGCCGCGGCAAGCTGCCGCACCGAGCGAGCCAACACCTTGGCTTCGTTGTAGACCGGAATGACCAGGTCCACCAGGTCACGGCGGGTTGGCTTCACGTGAACGCACCGGTCCGAGGGCCTTACTTGAGCAACTTCAGCAGTTCTTGGTAAGCCGGCCTTTCCAGAGGTTCCAGCATGGGGGCTTTCAGGCCTAACTGCTGGGCCTTTTTTATGGCCTCGACGGCCTCCTGTTGCTGCCCATTCTGTTGATAGGCGCGGGCTTGATGGAAGCGCCGCACCGGCGTGGCCCCGTCGGCGATGGCCTTCTCCAGGTCGCCGAGTGCTTTGCCGGGCTGCTCGAGGGCCAGGTACACGGTGGCCCGCGAGTCCAGCATCGACGCCACGGGTCCGGCCAGCTCGATGGCGCGGGTAATCAGCCCGAGGGCATCTTGGAGCTTGGTCCCTTGGAGTGCGAGGAGGACGGCCAGGTTATTCATCGCCCGATAGGCTCCGCTGTTCTTCTTGATCACCTCGCGGTAGAAGGCTTCGGCTTCGCCGTAGCGCTCCTGGGAGGCGTAGGCCTGCGCCATGACTTCGAGCAGGGGGATCGGCCGTTCGAGCTTCTGCAGGGCGCCCTGCACCAGGCGTTCCACGCGCCGGAGCTGTTCTGGGGTGGCGGCGGAGCTTCTCAGCAAGAGCATGCTGGCTTCGGCCGTAACGGCGGGGTCGCTTTCAGGCCAGGTGGATTCGAGCAAGCGGACGGCCTCCTCGATCTCCTCGATGCGGTTCTGCCGCCCCAGGAACAGCACCAGGAACCACTCGCGTCCCGGGCGCTGGCGAACGTACTTCCGGCAGAGATCCTCGGCGTCGAACAGGAAGCGTTTGGCCGTCTCTTGCTGGTCAGGCTCCGTCAGCCGCCGGGCAAACCTCTCCAGGATCAGGGAGACCAGGCGGGAGCGTTCCGCCTCGTCGGCCGGCTGGGCGTCGACCTTGCCGACGAACCGGTTCATCAGGTCGAGCGCCTGGACGTATTGCCCGCGCTGGAAGAGCAACTCCGCCCGCAGGCTGACGGTCGAGAAGTGGGTGGGGGCGAGCCCTTCAAGCCGGGTCAACCAGAGTTCGGCGTCCTGGGTTTCCTTGCGTTCCAAGAGCGCGGCGGCATAGGCCGTCACGTAGGCCGGCCGGTCCTTGTCGCTGGCCAAGAGGCTCTGCATTTGCTCGCTGGCCTTGGCCCACGCCCCTTGGGCCAAGTAGAGCTGCCAGAGCAAGAAGCGGTCCTGCGGTGCTGCCGTCCGCTGCTCCGTGGGGAGACTCTCGAGAATACGGGCCGCCTCCTGCCGTCGGGCGAGCGTGGGGTGATTGCTGAGAATGTTCGCTTTGAGGCGGAGATCTTCCGGATTGGGGCCGGCCGCCTTGAGATTCTCCTCGACCAGCTTCAAGGCCTGCTCCAAATTCCGATAGAGTCTGTCCGCACCGAATCGCACGAGGGAAATCCAAGCGAGGCGGCGTCTGGCCCATAAGGCGTCCGCCGGCGTGCCCTTCACCTGGCCGTCGATGATTCTCCTTAAGATGGCCTCGGCCCGCACGATGGCCTCGGAGCGTGGGGTGGCTTCGGACTGGGGGAATTCGCCCCTCCGCAAGTAGAAGTCGGCGACGTACCGCGCCACGGCCGGATCTTGGGGAGCGGCAGCCAAGGCCTCTTCGCAATTCTGTTCCGCCAGTTCGGGTCGTCCCATTTGTTCGTAGGCCTGGGCCAGGGCGAGGGGTCTCTGGTCCGCGGGGATCTTGCTGCGGGCCTGCTCGATGGCCTCCTCGGCCTTCTTCGTCTCTCCCGTCCCGGCCAGGAAGAGGATCATGGTGATCCAGGTCTCGGGCACGTTGTCGGCCAGCTCCAGGGCGCGCCGCAACGACTTCTCAGCTTGGGCAAGGGCGTTGTCGGCTTCTTCGCTCAGCCCATCTTTCCTGGCAAGCCGCCATTTCTCGTAGAGGAGTTGGCCGAGCCAGATGTGATCGCTATAGTCGTTCGATCCGGCTGCTTTCTGTTTGGCCTTGTCGAGTGCCTGGTCAAACCTCCCCAGTCCCAGGTCGATCAGGCCGGCGGTCTTCAGCAGCTCGGGTGGAATCGCTCTGAAGCGGCTGAGCAACTTGTCGGCGTCGGGAAATCGCTGCTGGCGATAGAGCAGGCTGATCGCCCGGCGAATGGCCAGCGGGCCGGAATCCCCCAAGGCGATCGCCTGGAGGTAACTTTCCAGCGCCGCGGAGAGATCGCCTTGCTGATCGTAGATCGTGGCGGCGACCAGCGGGAGCCGGGCCCAGGAAGGCCTTTGCCTGCGGGCTTCGGCCAGGTGCTTCAGGGCCTCGTCCAGGAGGGGATCAGCTTTCTTTCCTTGGGCCAACAGGCTCAAGCGGACGGCCTCGCCGTACAGCCAGTGGGGTCCCCTTCCCTCGATTTTCTGCACTTCGTCCAGGGTGCTTTTCACGCCTGCCTCGTCTCTCGAACGAAACGCCAGGTCCAAAAGTTGCAGCCGGATCTGGAGATTGTTAGGCGTCTGCTCGGCTACGCGGCGCCAGAGGTCCCCGGCTTGCTGATCATCGCCCATTCGCTCGGCATAGGCCCCCAAGGCGTCCCAGAGCTGGAGCCGTTCGGCTAGGGAGAACTGGTCGGTGTTTTCCGCCAACTGCCGCAACCGCTCGGTGGCCTCTTTTGCATAGCGATCTGCCAGGTAAGTTGCACGCACGACGCGCAGGATGACTTTGTCGCCCAGCTTCTTCGTCGCTTCATCGAGCAGGGTTTCCACTCGGTCCCACTGCTGTCTGCGCTCTACCAAGCCGATCAGCGCGGCCCAATACCGCACCTCTTCCGGGTGCTTGTCGTGGGCCGCCTGGACCCACCGTCCGGCGTTGTCGATGAGCTGTTGGGCGCGGGCGGCGGCCTTCTGTCGTTCGGCGGGAGACTCAAGCTGCTCGGCCATAAGCCTCTGCTCCTCTGCCTGTGCCAGCAGGACCTCCGTCCGCAGAAGGACGTACTGGATGGAGTCTCGGTCGGTTTGGTCCGCTTTGCCCAAGGCGTCCTCCACGCCCTGCCAATTCCGCTCGCTGGGCGGCAGCCGGCGGTTCATGTCGTAAAGGAGCTGGATCACTCTGACCCCGAGACCCTGCGCAGGCGTGCCCACTTGCAGGAGTTGCATAATCTCTTTCAGGGCCTCGTCGGGCCGCCCGGTCTTTGCCAAGGCGTCCGCCAGCCCCGCTCTGGCGGCAAGATAGGAGGGATCGACATCGAGGGCTCTCCGGTACGCCTTGAGCTCGTCGTCGACACGTTCGAGGTATCCGTAGCATCTCCCGGCCCAATAGTCGGCCTGCTTGACATACGTAGACGACGAGGCGAGACCGGCGCGGATCTGCTCGAAGCCCTGGGTGGCCGCGCGGTAGACGGACAGCGTACTGGCTTCCAGGATGACTTCGTAGACCCCACTCTCATCGGTGATGGTCCATTTCTTCCCTTGTTCTACGGTCGAAACCAGCGGATCTTTGGCGAGCGTGGCTTGATGATTCTGGAAGGCCAGTCGCATACCTTCCGGCACGGCGCCCCCATCCAAGGCGCCCTGCCAGTCCAGAGGGCCGCTGAAGAGCAGTTTTCGCTCTTGGCCTTTGAGCGCCGCTAGCCATTGTCCCCGGGTGAACTCGATGCGGGCTTGAAGATAACCCACCGCCACTGGAATCGCGGGAACTCGTTGAAGGTCGGCATAAGAGTACACGGCCTGACGGAATTCCTCGGCGGTTCCGCGGGCCTTGCCGATCTCGTCGCCGTCGATCAGCATGTTTGCCCTGGTCCACAGCAGCGACGCGTTCCTGGGGACCGCGTTGAGTCCGGCCTGCAAGATGGCGAGTGCCTGGGCCGGTTGTCCGGCTCGGGAGGAGATGTCGGCCGCCGTGGAGTACATGCGGGGTTCCCAGGGATACAACTCGATGCCGCGATCTGCATAGGCGCGGGCTCGGTCGTATTCAGCTTGAACCACACGTTCGGCCGGCTGCGCAGCCTGGCCCGCTTCGCGGGCTTCTGCCCGGAGAAGCTCTGCTTTCAAAAGAGTGCACCCGGCGGACATCAACAATGCCTCGCGGTCGCTGCCCTCCAGAATCTGTTCGACGGCCAGGGTTGCCCGTTTCACTGCGCGGGCAAAAAGCTGGCGTACCTGCTGCTGGTCGCCCTCCGCCGGCTGCAATAGCTTGTCGCAGTCTTCGGACGCCAACTCAGAATCCTCCAGAACACGCTGCAGGGCATCGACCAACACGCCGCTCTTGGTGGCCAGCAGGAGGAGGTTGCGCTCCGCCTCGGCCACCGGGGCGGCCTCGATGGCCCGGGCCAGCGCTGCGGCCAGGGCCTTGCGGCTGACGACCAGGGCCGAGACGCAGGAGGCATCCGCCGCCTTCAAGACGTTTCTGACTGCCTCTACCAGGACTCCATGTTGGGCTGCAATCGCTTCTTGGGCAGCGCGGGCCAAGACCGCGTTCTTGCCGGTCTGGAGCAGCAGGGCACGGTCGGCAGAGGCCGGTTCACAATTCCTCAGGGCGTGTCTGATCAAGTCGACCAAGACTCCGCTTCTCTCGTTAAGTGCCTCGCGCTGGTCTTCGGCCACCTGGAGATCCTTGTCCTTGATCTCCTGGCTTACCGCACTGACCAGGACGACGCGGCTGGCAGTTTGCCCCAGAACGGCCGGGGTGCCCTCGGTCTGCCGACGCTTGTCCTCGACTGCCAGCGCCCCCTTCACGGCTTTAACGAGCACTCCCGTTTCCGCCGCCAGGCGGATGGCGTCCTGATCGTCCGGGGAAAACTCGTGCAGCGAGAGCGACCTCAGGGCGTCGCGGCCGGGGGTGGTCAATTGGCGGGCCTTCAGGGCGTGCTGCACCGCCTCGTCGAGCAGGCCCTTGCGGGCAGCCAGCATCAGTGCCGCGGGATTGTGGAGGGCCTCCAAAGCGCGCTTCATGGCATCCACCAGGATGCCGTGTTTGGCGGCAGCCGACAGGGCCTCGGAGCCCTGGGAGGCCCCCTCCGCCACGAGCGCCTTGAGGGCTTGATCCCGCGCCTTCGCCAGGGCCTCGGTGACGGGCGTCGCGACCTCGACCCCGCGCCGGGCGGCCAGCAGCAATTGGTCGGGGGCATCCAGCGCCAACTTGTCGTCGTGGAGCTTCAGGGCATCTCTGACCACTTGCACCAGGATTGCCCGGTTGGCGGCCAACAAAGCGGCGTCAGGATCGTCGTCCGCCAAACGGGCCGCCCCCACTGCCCGGTCCACCGCTTGCGCCAGGACCGTGGGCACCAAGGCGTCGAGCAGGATCGGGTGTTTTCCCGCATCATCGATCGGCGTAGCCCTGGCCAGGTTGAGCAAGTACTCGCCGTAGGCCAAGTGCGCCCGGAACGAATCCGAATCGGCCTGCAGGAGGTTTTCCATGCACTCGTCGGCTTCTCTAAGGCGGTTCAAGCGATTCGGGTCTGCCAGGAGTTCTGCCAGGAGGACGTAGGCGGTGACTTGGTCCGGTGCACTGCGGATCGCCTTCCGCAACGATTCGGCGGCCAGAGCTGTTTCGCCAACCGCTTCCTGACACCTTCCCTGCATCTCCAGCAGGTTTGCATCGCCCGGTGACCCTTGCAGGAGCACGGCGATGTGAGCTTGGGCATCCGAGTATCGTCCGGAGAGAAGGTAGATCTCAGCCAGCTTGCGGCGGGCGGCCATGCGATCGGTGCTCCGTTGCTCGCGGAGCACCGATTCGAGCGTGCGCACGGACGTTCGCAGCCACACCCTGGCCTTGAGCTGCGTTTCTTCCAGCTCACGGGGAGTGCTCCTGGGACCGTTGGCAGCAGTGATCTGAGCCAGGTCGGCCTGGAGCAGGCCCACTTTCTCCGACACGTTGGTCTCGTTGGGCCTGAGGGAGAGGTACCAATTGTAATTGTTCACGGCGTCTTCATACGCCCGCAGCTCGTCCCCGCCCGTGCCTGCCTCCCTGGCGATTTCCGCCCGCACCATCGCGTCGTCCGCCTGGTCCAGATAGAAATCCGCCTTGCGCCAGACCTGGTAGCGGCGAAGCCCCTCGACCCCGCCGCCGAAAACGGCCGCGCTGACCAGCAGAATAGCAGCAAGCCGCACATTCAAGGTTCTCATGAACTTACCTCGTGTCGCTGGTGACTTACCCCCGCTCAGAATGGTCTGCCGCGGAACAGGCGCCGGCCGGAATTCCCGGACAGGCGAAGGCCAACTAGTCAAAGATGGCCATCGGAGAGAACCTGACCTGGGGCGAAAACGGGCAGACCGTATTCCCATCCGTGGCCGTGAAAAACGCGATGGGATGGGCGATGCCGGCAGCCTGAGACTTTATTCTACCACCGATTTCTTCGCAGACTACCGTCCGGCCGGGGCAGTGACAGCCTAAAGACGGCGACACCGTTCGGAAAAGCCGTCACAACCCGACGGAACCGCCGGGGCATTGCCGCGAGTGCCGGGACTGCTGCAGGACCGCCTCGACGTCGAGCCGGACTCGCCGGCGATCCTCTGGTCAGACGCCGGCAGTTCGACCGATGCCGATTCTCAGTGTCCTGTTGGTCGGATAGGCTTGCCCGACGGCAAGTGCGCTCCATCTGAGGTGGGGGGATAACCAGCACGCAAGAATCACCACGCGATTCTCGCTGGTCGCGGAGCCGTCGAGGCTCTCCGGACGTTATCTTGGAGGCAGAAAGGGCCTACATACAGAGGCATCCGCGCAAGCACCGTTCAGCGGTGTTTCAGAGCACCCTCAACGAAAAACGGCAAGCGCACACCAAGTGGCCTTGCCGTCGGTTGTTCCTCTTTCCTTGCTCGCCGCGGCGGGGATACGGCGGAATCCGGGCGCCGTTCTACCGTTTCTTTCCTCTCCAGGCAAAAGCCGCAAGGGCCAGCGCGCCGGTGAGGAGAGCGAGCAGGGTGGAAGGTTCAGGAACCAGGGTGGCCGAGATCGTTCCCACGCCGTTGGCGGCAGTGAACCCAGTCAGAACACCGCCGCTGGTTTGGATGTTGCTCAGCGAGCCGCTGCCAATAAAGAGCTGAATGTCTTTCGACGTGTCGATCGCTGGCAAACCGAAGGGCAGCTTCTGCCTGTACACGCTAGATGCTTTGCCGATCGCAGCAATGGAGATTCCCGAGCCGGTGTACACCACGGTTAGCTGGTCGATATCCAACATCAACCACCATGGTGTGCCATCGGTGCTGAAAACGTCGATCCCGAAGGTGTTTCCATTGGAAGTCTTGTCGAAGCCCCCAAACTCAGAAATCCCACTGACGCCCATCAGACGAATGTCCGCATAAACAGAACTGGTGTCGCTTTGATTACCACCCCCGTTGGAGAATATCACGCTCGATGCCGGATCCGACTCGTCCGGATCCTTGTTACCGCCGAACTCGGACGTTGCGTCAGAGACCGTCGACGTATCGTACACGAAGTCCAGCCCGGTGAACACGATGTCAATCGTCTCCGCGTGCGCAGCGGGCGCAGTAACCAGCAACGGGAAAGCCGCACATAACGCAAGGCAAATCGGGAAGAAAAAACTGGCTGCACGCATCGCTACCTCCTGGGCCACCACGCCCGAATCGAGTCAGTATGGAAGTGAATTAGTCACCAGCGCGATTGTCGAGCATCTAGACACATGTACAGTTACACACAGGCGCCACAGTCCTTCAACTCACTTTATCTTACTTAATGCGAAACTGCTCTGTCAAGCAATTTCTCGGAGAGGTCAGGATTTTCCCCACCCCGGGTCGCCACCCGATCCGAGTAAGACTTACCACTGAGATTATCAGGATCTACGGAATTGTCAAGCGTCCGACCCATGATTTCCCCCTTTCCCCTCACGAAAACCAGGGTCCTTTAGGTTTTCATGGCACCGTTCTCAGGTGGGGCTTGACTTGCTGCGTCCCAACCCGGCAGACTCACACCACAGATGCATTCATTGCCCGCCATTCGTGTTATCGTCCCCCGCCGCGGCGAAGCCTGGCGGCCACGCTCAACGTGTCCGCCACGACAGATCGGTTTACGGCTTCAGGGTCACCCAGCGGACCAACTGGCTCAACAGCAGCTTCCCATCCCAGGGGGACTCGAAGTTGTTCATGATGCCGGGCCGGACACACCGGGCCACGCCGGCCCCAGTGGCCGCTTCGGCGAAGGCGAACGTCTCTTCCGGGTTGGCCAGGGCGAGCCCGACCGTCTGCACCTTCGGGGTCAAGAGCGGAATCACCTCCCGCCACGACTCCACCTCGGTCAGGAATACGGTCCGCGACTGGACCGCCTCTTTCAAACACACGTCGCGGTCCATGCAGACCGTCCAGTTGGCACCGTCGGCCGAGGCGATCACGTCCCGGGCCTGATCGAGTGCCCACTGGGCCCGGGCGTTGAGGATCTGCATGGTGGTGTAGGCGTCGAGTCCGGGCTTGCCGGGCAGGGCGGCGAGATGCCGGGCGAACACCTCACCGACCTCCCGGAGGGAGTACCGCTCGTTGCGTTCTACGAAGATCGTCTGGGGGGCTGAGCAAGCCCGTTGGTCGAAGATGGCAATGTCGCGCACGAAGGCCGCAATCGCGGAATCCGGGCCGTCGCTGGTTTCCAACTGCTTGCGGCCGATCAGGCCGATGGAGTACTTGGGTCCGAAGACGATCTCGACACAATGCTCGCGGCGGGGCAGCGAGGTAATCGCCTTGATGGCGGCCTCGCCCCCCCAGATGACCTTGGCGTCGGCCGCCAGCGACATGGCTTCGTTCAGGTCGCGGCGGGCGTAGTCGAACCAGACGACCGCCACGGCTTCCAACAGGTCGGCTCCCGCCAGCCCCTCGGCCTGCGACTCGGCCAGCACGGCCAGGAGCCGATCCATCCCTTCGGGGTCGGGGTAGGCCAGCTTGACCAGGCAGACGTTCTTGGCCAGCAGCGCAGGGACAAGCGAGAACATGGGCAGCGTGGCCACGTTGCCGGCCATCCACATCGCCGCCAGCCCCTGGGGTTTGGCGGCCAGATAGTTGCGGCCCTCGGGCAGGAAGCCGTCCAGGTAGGCCGGGTTACCGTTGAGGTTCAGCTCCAGCAGCTTCTGCAAGTTGCTCCGCCTGAGCCAAGCCGAGAGAAAAGCGATTCCCTCCAGTGTCCGGGTCCGCTCGTCGCGGAGCAGGCGGCCGGCAAAGTCGTCCAGCAGCGTCAGCAACTCCTGGACGGGAATCTGCGACAGGCGCGACCGCTGGCGGTTGAGTGCCTCAACGATCGGGGCAAGCGTCTGGTGCGCCTGCTGGCTGCCCTGGGCAGTGATGCGGGCCACGCTCATCGGATTTCCCTCGATTGGGCGAAGGTGTCGCCGCAGCCGCGGAGCTCGACCCGTTCGATCCGTTGGGTAAAGCGGAAGTAGCTCCCCTTGCGGCCGCAGGCACAGTCGTCCACGCCCACCAGCGTCCCCTGGTCGTCAGTGATCAGGGCATGTCCGGGATAGCTGGTGGGCAGCACGCTGGCCACTTCGATGATGCCCGTTTCCCCCGTTTCGACGGGAAGCAGTGTATAAGGGCGGCGGATGACGACGTCGGCGAAGGCGGGGGCATGTTTGTTGCCCGCCTCGCAATCGACGAATACGGTTCCGGCTTGCTCGACCATGCCGTAGAAATCGAGGATCTGCTGTGGCTGGCAGCCGAGCACGGCGGCGGTCCGCCGGGTGAATTCCTCCTTGGCGACGGCCTGGGCCTGGAGTTTCTTCCAACCACCCGAGTGCAGCAGCACCGCCCGCGGAGCGTAGAAACGGGCGCCGCGCCGCTCGGCTTCCAGGACGAACCGGCTCCAGACGATGAAGGTGAAGCCGAATAGCAGGACGGGATCGTCCCCGTGCCCGGCGAAAAACGCCTCCAGAACTTCCCAGTCCGGCTCGATGTCACCGGCAGCGAGCGTCCGCATGGCGAAGGTCGTTTGGGAGGCGAAGTTCTCCACCCCGCGGACGGCGGTGCCCCGGGCGGTGAGGCTGTCTCCCCCTGCCACGGACTCGGCCGCGTCGAGCACCAGGAAGGGACGGCGCCGGCCGCCGATGTGCTGCTTGAGGACGGAAACCAGCGCCCGGCCCTGGCGAAAGGCCGTGGTCTTGTCCACCGCGATGCGGCTGGGCTCCTGGCCCGTGGTCGACGAAGAACGCAACTGGCGGACGACCTTCTCCGGCGGCACGGCCGCCAGCTCGAACCGCTTGAACATCGCCACCGGCAGCGGGGGCACGTCGGCCACCGTCTGCCAGGCGTCAGGCTCCCCACCCAACCGCTCCAAAAAACGGGCATAGGGGGCGCAACGGCGGGCGACGTCGCGGCAGAGCACGCGGAGGATCGAGACCAACCGGGCATCCTTGTCGGCCTGCATCATCGCGTACTGCGGGCCGCGGATCAACTCGTCGATCTGGCGATCGACTCCTGCGACGTCGGTCTGGTCAGCGGACATCCGCTCGATCCTGCTTTGGGCAAAGCTTCTTGAGCTCTTCCTTGGCAACCTTCCCGTTGGCCGTCTTCGGCAGCACCCGGAGAAACTCCACGTGCTGCGGGATCTTGTAGTTGGGCAACTGGCCTCGGCAGTGATCGCGGAGCCGATCGGCCGTCAGCTCTCCGGGCCGCGCGGTGACGACGAAGGCTGCGACCGCCTCGCCCAGGATCTCGTCGGGAGTGCCGATGACGGCCACCTCGACGATCTCGGGCAGCTCGGCGATCACTTCCTCGACCTCCTTCGGGCTGACGCGATTGCCCATGGGTTTGATGAAATCGCGGGCCCGCTCAACGAGGAAGATGAATCCGTCGGGGTCGACGCGGGCCATGTCGCCGGTGTGGAGCTTGCCGTCGCGGTAGAAGCGGCGAGTTTCTTCCGGATCGTTCCAATAGCCCAGCGTGACGTTCTCGCCGGAGGCAACGATCTCGCCCACCTCGTCGGAGCCGGGGCGGACGGGTGTGCCGTCGGGGGAGAGGACCTCCAGGCGGGTGCCCGGCAGGCCCTTGCCGATCGAGCCGAGCTTATCGTCCAAGCGCTCGGGTGGGAGGTAGCTCAGCCGCGCGGTGGCCTCGGTCTGGCCGTACATCACCAGCAGGCGGGCGTGGGGCAGCGCCTGGCGGAGTTCGCGGATAAAGGGGTTGGGCAATCTTCCCCCGGCCTGCTGCAGCCAGCGGAGCGAGGGAAAGCTCCGTTGGGCCAGCCGGGTCTTGCGGAGCAGAATCTGGTAGGTGGCCGGGACACCGGCCAGGCCCGTACACCGTCTCTCTTGGATCTCGTCGAGCACCTTTTCCGGAAACATAAAGCGGTTGTTCAACACTAGCGAGCCGCCGGCCATCAGGTGGGTGTGCATCAGCGAGGCGCCGTAGCAGTGGTGGAAGGGGAGCACCACCATGGCCCGGTCGTCCGCCGTGATTCCGGTGTACTGGAGGATGTCCCGCGTGTTGCCCTCGATGTTCCGGTGAGTGACCATGACCGCTTTGGGCTCGCCGGTGGAGCCGGAGGTGAGCATCAGCGAGGCCAGGTCGCGGTAGGGATCGACTTCGGGCAGTGCGGCGAGACGATTCGCCTCCGGGAGTGGATCGCCGGGCTCGACGTCCACGGGGACGTGCAACCTCTCGGCCAGCGGCTGCAACCGCGAGCGGAACCGGGCGGAGACGAGGATTCGCTTCATCCCGGTGGAGCTGACGACACGCTGAAGCGTCTTGTCGCCGGCGTCCACCTGGAAGGGGACTACGCAAAGGCCTGCGCGGATGACGCCCAGGTAGGCCGCGATGAAAAACGGACTGTTCTCCGAGAACAGGCCGACGCGGTCGCCTTTGATCAGCCCTTGCTCGAGCAGCCGCGCAGCCCAGCCATAGACGCGGGCGCGGAGCTCGCCGTAGGTGAGCAGCTCGTCTCGGTAGAACGCGGCGGGGGCGTCGGCGCGGCCGCCGGAGATGATTGACTCCGCGACGTTTGCACTTGGTGGCGACATGGATCGGAAACCTGTGCCCTGGTGCGACCTGGGGAGCGTTGCCAGACGGCGGGCAAGCCCGCCCGCTATTGACTCTCAGAAAGCCAATGTCATGTGACGTTTAGCGGCCGACGGCACGTCGGCCCGAAAAACGCCAGCGTCGCCGTGCCGGCGACGGCTAAACCATGCGACATTACTCTTCTGACACTCAATAAACGTTGAACCGGGCGCTTCAGCCACGGGGCTTCAATCCGGCACGCCCTTGGACCGGAGAATCTCGATGATCTTTCCGGCCGAACTCATCTCGGTGATATCATCCACCTCGAACTGCAGGCCGAACTCCTCTTCCAGCTCCATCACCAGATTCATGTGGCCGAGGGAATCCCAGAGGAGGACTTCTTCCGGAACCAGGTCCGGGGAGAACTCCTCGCGTTCCACCTTGAATGCCTTTTCGAACAGGGTTGCTACCCGGTCGACCAGTGACATGCTGCTATCCTCGTAGTTTACCCGAATGCGCCGCCGTCGAGTTCCAGGACCCGCCCGTTGAAAAAACCGTTCTCGATGCAGAACAGTACGGCGTGGGCGACCTCTTCGGGGCGGCCCAGCCGGCCGACGGCCACGTGTTCGAGGATCTTCTTGCGGAACTCCTCGGAGCCTTTCTGGGCCATGGACGTGTCGACCATGCCGGGGGCGACGGCCACGCAGCGGATGCCGTAGGGGGCCAATTCCTGGGCCAGGGTCAAGGTCAGCGAGGCCACTCCGCCCTTGCTGGCGCTGTAGGCCGCCTGCCATGGTCGCCCCTGGCGGGAATAGGAGCTGATGTTGACGATCACCCCCTTGACGCGCTTGCGGACCATGTGCTCGACGGCCAACTGGGAGCAGAGAAAGACCCCCTTGAGGTTGACGTCCATGGTGGTCTGCCAGTCGTCGAGGCTGTAGCGGCTGATCCCCTTGAAGGAGATCGACAGCAACGCACCGGCGAGCAAGACACCGGCGTTGTTCACCAACACGTCCAGGCCGCCGGCCTGTTGGACGAAGCTGGCGAAGCCCTGTTTCAGGGCCTCCGGGTCGCGTACGTCGGCCAGGATGGGAACGACCTTGGCGGGCGACTGCTGCCCCTTGAGGCTTTCCACGGCCGCGTCGAGCTTTTCCTGGCTGCGGGCCAGCAGGCCGACGTGCGCGGCGCCGGCCTCGGCAAGCGCCCGAGCGGTGGCCAGACCGATGCCGCCGGACGCCCCGGTTACGATGGCGCGGACTGTTTTCAGCTCCATGACGTTACCCTCAGCACGCGTGGCAGGCACACAACTCGCGGACGACGCGGACGACGTATTGCTGCTCCTCCGGGCGCATTCCCGGAAACAATGGCAGTGTGACCAGTCGCTGCCACACCGAGCTGGCCACCGGCAGATGCTCCGGCCTCCAGCCGAAGGTCTCCTCGTAATACGGATGCAAGTGCAGCGGACGCCAGTGGACCGAGCAGCCGACACCCTGCCCCTGCAGGAGTTCGATGAACCTATTCCGGTCGACGGACAGCTTCTCCAACCGTAGGCGGATGGGGAACAGGTGCCAGGCGTGGATGCGGTCGGCGGGGGCGGGAGGAAGCTCCAGTTGTTCCAGGTCGCCGAGGGCGTCTCGATAGTAGCCGGCGACGGCCTGGCGCTCGCTCCGCATCTCTTCGGCCCGCTTGAGCTGATGGTTGCCGATGGCGGCGGCAATGTCGGTAAGGTTGTACTTGTAGCCGGGGGCGACGATGCGGTAGTCCCAGGCGTGGTTGCCGGAATAGCGCTTCCAGGCGTCGTGGGAAAGACCGTGCAGCGACATCTGCCTGATGCGATCGGCCAACCGCGGGTCATCGGTGACGGCCATGCCGCCTTCGCCGGTGGTGATGGTCTTGTTGGCGTAGAACGAGAAGCAGGTGACGGCGGCGGTGTTCTCGCCGCAGCGCCGCCAGGGGTGGCTCTCACTCTGCCGGTAGGCGGCTGGGAAGGCATGGGCGGCGTCCTCGACGACCCACAGCCCGTGCCGTGCCGCAAACGACTCTACGCCCGCCAGGTCCGCCATCAACCCGCCCACGTGCACGGGGATCATCCCCACCGGCTCAAGCTTCCGATCGAGCGGAGTCTGGCCCGCCCTGAGCTGATGCAGCTTCTTTTCCGCCTCTTGGAGGTCTATGTTGAGCGTGACGGGATCACAATCGACCAAGAGCGGGACGGCGCCCTGGTAGCGGACCACCTCGGCCGAGGCGGCAAAGGTCATGGTGGGGACGATCACCGCCTGGCCCGGACGCAGTCCCAAGGCGTCGACCGACAAGTGCAGCGCCGCCGTGCAGGAGTTGACGGCGACGGCGTGTTTCGCGCCGACGCAGCGGGCAAAGGCGGCCTCGAACTCTGCGGTGCGGGGGCCAGTGGTCAGCCAGCCCGAACGCAGACACGCCACAACCTCGTCGATTTCGGCCTCGGTGAGCGAGGGGCGGAAGAAGGGGACTTGCATCGGCAGTTTGGCGCCGCGCTCGGTCATGATTCACTTGCTTCCCAAGGGCAAAGTTGTGGTCTGTAGGAAAGCTTTAGAGCAGAATCGGCTGCTGCGAGCTACGGACGGGTACGATTCGATCGACTTGGGCCATTTCCGGCGGATCGCGGAATTGCCGTCTGCCGATTCCGATCAGCAGGATCACCCACACGGTACGGAGGATCAAGCGGAGGTCATAAAACAGGCTTGCCTGGCGCACGTAAACCAGTTCCAGTGCCAACTTGACGGGCAGTAGTTTGCCGAGATAATCTTGCTGCGGATGATCTTGGCCGATCAGTCTCTCGCCGTGAGTGTAGTTATAGATGCTGCCCGGGCTGGCCAGCCCGGGACGCACAGAGAGCGTTTCCATGTGTTCCGGGGCGTAGTGGCTTCGGACGATTTGGGCATCTTCGGGGCGAGGTCCCACGATGGACATCGCTCCCCGCAACACGTCGTAGAGTTGGGGCAGCTCGTCGATTTTCAAGCGGCGCAACAGCGACCCAAAACTGAACACACGGCTGTCGCCCGCTGAGGTGATCGCGCTGGCATCGGTCCCCTGATCCGTCGACATGGTGCGAAACTTGTGCATGGTAAACGGCTGGCCGCCGCGGCCTGCTCGCCTCGCCCGATACAAAATCGGTCCGGGACTTGACAAACGGATGCCGACGGCCGCGAAGAGGAAGAGCGGGGAGAGCAGGACCAGCGCGGTGAGCGAGGCCAGGACGTCAAACAGGCGTTTGGCCACTGCGTAGTACTCGTCGAACCGTCATAAAGACCTCCGCCGCCGGCAGATAGACCTGATTGCCCCAAGAGGCAGCCCGATGGCGCAGCGCCTCCAGCGATCGGGGATGTGGATAGTCGCAGACTTCGCTTTGGTAGCAGGCCATCGCCTGGACCTTGCGCTCCAGCGTGCTGGAGATGTCCACCCAGGTGTCCGGAATGAACGTGCGAGGAAAGGCCCATTCAGTGCTGCTGGCAGTATCGAAGGCGTACACGGCCTGAATGAACTCCTCCAGCGGCCGAGTGGCGATCAGCACCGCTTGGAAAAGCAATTGGTGATCCCGGTTGACGTCGCCGCCGTATTGAGAATAGACCACGTGGGGACGCGTTTCCGCCACCACGCGCTCCAGCGGCGTGATCACGTCCACGAGGCTGAGCGTGTCCAGTTTCTGATCGGGAAGGCCCAGCAGGCGGACGTCTTGCACGCCCAGGACCTTCGCCGAGGCGTGGACGTCTTTCGTCTGGTCGACGGCCCCCACGCCGTATCGCAGCGATTCTCCTTCGCAGACGATCAGGATTGTCACCGCATCGCCGGCGTCGACGTGCAGGGCCATCGTGCCTCCGCAGCCGAGCACCTCGTCGTCGGGGTGCGCGGCAATGACCAGGACTCTCCGATCCGTAGGATTATTCATTGCTCCAGGTTTTCCCCTCCAGCATTCTGTCGCTCAGCACGTGTCCCTTGAGTATCGTCCCGTCGGCCGACTCCAATTCCAGGAGAATCACCGCACCCCGGCCGCAGGCGACGACCTGGCCACATGCCACGCCGGGGTAGGGGCTGTAGACCGCCCCCAGAACTCGGCCTGGCCTGCCGTCAGGGTACGCATCACCGGGAAGCAAGCCAGCGTCCCAGATCAGGTACCGCTCACCTTCCAGCCAACTGAACGCCCCAGGATAGGGACGGGTCAGAGCGCGGATGAAATCATAGACGTGCCGGCTGCTCCAAGTCCAGTCGATCAGACCATCGACAGGCCGCCGGCGGGGCAAGATCGGCTCGTCGGTAGCAGGTTGGGGGCGCGCCGGCCGCTCTCCGGCCACGAGGTGCGGAATCAGGCGAAGGATCATGTCGCGGTTGGACTGGGCGACTTTTTGATAGATTGTGGCACACGTGTCATAGCGGGTGATGGGAAACGAGACCTGCTCGATGATCTCGCCCGTATCCACCTCCTCGTTGAGCCACATCAGCGTGTTGCCGCCCTCGGTCTCACCCCGGATGATGGCCCAGTTGACCGGCGCACTGCCGCGATTGTGCGGCAGCACGGCGGCGTGCGCGCCGATCATGCCCAGCCTTGCCGCGCGGATTGCAGCCGGGCCGACAATCTGGCTCCAACCGATCACAAACACCACGTCCAGGGCCAGGTTCCGCAGCAGTTCGACCGCTTCCGGATCGTTGACGTGGCGGATCTTGTACAGCGCCACGCCGTGCCGAGCACAGATTTCATCGTAACGAATGGCAGCGCTCCGTTTGGCCAACTGCGGCTCGTCGAGCGTGATTACGGCCTCGACGCGGATCTTCTCTTGCAGCAACGATTCCAGCGCCGGTTGCCCCTCCGCGTGGAAGCCCATCCAGCCAATGCGCAGGTCTTGCATGATCAGATGCGACTCACTGACAAATACTTCGCAGTCGGCCCGCCGTGCCGCTCCGTTGCGGGTTGAAACCCCCGGGACAACACACGACCGGCGTTACGTACTGCCTCGCGGATCGGCAGCCTCGGCTTGGATAGACAACACGTATTCGTTCATCAGTCGTCGGCCGGGAGCCTCAAAGGTGCGCGCCAGCCGAAACTTCAGTCGCTGATAGATCGCGTTGACGGCCTCGTTGTGGCGCGCGTCGGTGGTCAGATACACGTGGGCGGCCTTCCTCCGCCGAGCCACGTCGAGAAAGGCGCGTACCAACTCCTTGCCCAAGCCTTGGCCTGCATGAGCGGGGTGGACTGCGAGGGAAGCCAGTTCACAGGAATCTTTGCGGGACGATTGCGAAAGGGGCGCCGGGCGCGCGAGCCTCTGTCTCTTCGCCAACAGGCTCGGCAGCAGCGTGGGACGCGTTACCAGGCGGATCAGTACCAACCAGGCAAACCGCCATTTTCTGGCGGCCATCCGGCGGTAAAAGGCAGCAGGGTCAACGAATCCGGCCGCGAATCCCGCCAGCCCCGCTCTGCTCTCAGCCACCAGCAAGACACCCTGCTCGTACTCCAGCACAAGACGATAGTAGGCTCGCAAGACCGCCGGTCCCAACGCGGTCAAGAAGAAGCCGGGGAAGGAGGCGAGGTGCACCCGGGCCACGGCCGGCAGATCGGTCAACTCGGCGGGACGGATCTGCGCGACCTCCGGTCGTGCGGAAGTCGACTCGGGCGCGTCGGCGCTCACCGCCTCCTCCCGGACAGTTGCTGAAAGATCTCTTCAATCTGGCCGGTGCAGACGCGGCGAGAGAAATGGTGTTCGGCGTACTGCCTGCCGTTTTCACCCATCCGTTGGGTGGCCTCGGGGTCCTGGCTGAGTCGGATGATGGCCGAGGCCAGTGCCTGGGGGTCGCCCGCCGGAGTCACGATACCACACTCCGCGTCGCAGACCAGTCGCGGGGCGTCGCCGGGTGGGAGGCTGGCCAGCACGGGCCGCCCGGCCGCCATGATCGTGCAGATCTTCGAGGGGACGGTGGGCGTAGTGGCCGCCGGGTGCAGGGTGGCCAGACAGACGTCGGCCGCCGCGAGCACCTGAGGGTAGACCTCCTTGGGCTGCATGGGGAGAAAGCGGAGGTTGGGTAGTCCGTCGGCCTGGGCCTCCAGCTTCGGCCGCTCCGCTCCGTCGCCCACCATCAGGAAGAGGAGCTTCGGCTGGTCAACCAACCGGCGGGCAGCCTGAATCACAGTATCCAACCCCTGGAAGAAACCCATCGTGCCGGCGAACAGGACCACGAACTCGTCGCCCAGGCCGTATGCGCGACGAAACTCGTTGATCCGTTGGGCGGGACGGATCAGATCGGTATCGACCCAGTTCGCCACAACGTGGACTTTTCGGGGATCGCCCCCTCTGGCCAAAACGTGTTCGCGGTTGCCGTCAGACATCACCGTAATCGTGGTGGCCGACCGGTAGACGTATCGCTCCATGGCCTCGAACAGCCGGATCAAGGCCCGGCTACGGAGCATCCCCAGGTCGATCAACGTCCGGGGGAAGAGATCTTGGACGTTCACGACGCAGGGGACCCGGAAGCGCGTGGCCAGCAGGTGGGCAACCACGCCCATCATCAGCGGCGGCGTGATCGTATAGACCACGTCCGGCCGGGCCACGGGCAGCGCGCGGAGGGCGAGTACCGGCGGGGCAAGCAATTGAACCAGCCCGCGGCTGAGCATCCTCTTCCCGTAGACGTTCGGTGCGTTGATCCGCAAAACTCTCATGCCCCCGGCGCGCTCCTCAGAGAACAGCCTCCGGCGGTACTCCACAGGCATGACGGGCACGTTGTAGCGGGGGAAGCCGGTCACCACCGTGACCTGATGTCCCGCCTTCACCAGCGATTCACCCAGCTCGAAGGGAAGGTGCGGACCGGAACCGACCTCCGGCGGGAAATAGTTGCTCAGCAGAAGTATCTTCAGCGCACGCATAGCAGGCGTCCGCGGCGGACGGAGCAGCTAAATAACCTGGCGTGATTCCGGCAAATCCGAGGTGGCTCCCGGCTGACGGGCACCGACGCGCAGCGTTGGTCGGCGAAGCCCCAGTCGCTGCAATTCCTGGGGCACCGCTGCGCTATGCCCCAGCCACCCATCTGCAAGTTCTTCCACGCGGTCTCAGGTGACTTCACAGTAGCGATAGCCCAGCACGATCTTCAACACCGTGGTGGAAACCTGCGACTCCAGGTACTCCGGGGGCACGCTCCACTGGCGGGACGAGTTCAACACGGTCTTGACTCCGCGGAGGATCGTCTCCGGTTCGGCGCCGGCCAGGATGTTGCTGCCGCACTCGACGGTCTCGGGGCGTTCCGTGACGTCGCGGATGGTGACGTTGGGGACCCTGAACAGGCAGCACTCCTCCTGGACCGTGCCGCTGTCGCTTAAGACACAAAAGGCGCTGCGTTCCAGCGCGATGAAATCGAACAACCCCAGCGGCTGAAGGAACCGCACCTGGGGGTTGTCGGCCTTCAGCCCGAAGGCGATCATCTTGCTCTTGGTGCGTGGATGGAGGCTGCAGATGATCGGGTAGCCGTATTCCTTTTGGATCCGGTCCAGGCCGGAGGTCAGCCCGCGGAGGCGTGGCTCGATGTCGACGTTTTCCGCCCGGTGCATGGTGACCAGGAAATACTGCCCCTTCTGGACGTTCAACTCGGCGAACACGCCGGAGGCGTCGATCTGCGGCTGGTAGTGGTCGATGACCTCGCGGATGGGGTTGCCGGTGACGAAGATGCGGTGGGAGGCGATGCCTTCGCGCAGCAGGTTCGCCCGGCTCCGCTCGGTGTAGGGCATCAGCACGTCGCTGCAGTGGTCGATCACCCGGCGGTTGACCTCTTCGGGCACGCGGTCGTCGTAGCAGCGGTTGCCGGCCTCCATGTGGTAAACCGGGATTGCCAGGCGTTTGGCGATCAAGGAGGCCAGCCCGCTGTTGGTGTCACCCAAGATCAGCAACCGATCGGGGTGCTGCTGCCGCAGGACGGCCTCGACCCGGCTGAGGATCTGCCCCACCTGGTCGCCGAAGGTGGCTCCCTGGGCGCCGAGGAAGTAGTCGGGCTGGCGGACCGCCAACTGCTGGAAGAAGACGTCGCTGAGATTGGGGTCGTAGTTCTGGCCCGTGTGGATCAGGACGTGTTCACATAGAGCGTCGAGTTTTTCGATCACGAGGCTGAGACGGATGATCTCAGGGCGCGTGCCGAGCACCGTGGCAATCTTCATCGCAGCAGTTCCACCTCATTGGGTTCGGCATCCTCCAGGCGGAGGCGTTTGGCCTCTAACAGGGCGCACAGCTCATCGTATTCCATCAACTCGTCGGCCGAGCTGTACTCGCCCTGGAGGTTCGCCGGCCGCTCATCCACGCTGCGGAGTTCCGGCAGGATCGGCTGGATGGCGTAGTATTTGCCCCGATCGACCGTGCGGTAGCGTTCCTCCTCCGAAATCATGATCTCGTGGACTTTCTCGCCGGGGCGGATGCCGGTGATCTTGATCTCGAGCGGGCGGTCGCCGATCAGGGCCCGGGCCAGATCGGTCATGCGGGCGGAACGGACGCGGGGGATGTAGGTCTCGCCGCGCTTGGCCCCGCGCAGGGCCGCAAAGATCGTATCCACGGCTTCCTCCAGGCTGAGCAGGAAGCGGGTCATGTCCTCGGTGGTGACCGTCACCGGGCCGCCGCAGCGAATCTGCTCGTGGAACAGCGGGATCACCGAGCCGCGGGAGGCCAGGACGTTGCCGTAGCGGACGCAGATGAAGCGGGTCCGGGGGCAGGTGAGGTTGGCGGTGATGAACACCCGCTCCTGCAGGGCCTTGGTCATCCCCATCACGTTGACCGGCTTGGCGGCCTTATCCGTGGAGATGCCGACCACGGTATCGACGGGCAGGTTGTGCTCGCGGATTGCGCGGCTGATGTTTTCTGCGCCGCCGATGTTGGTCTTCACCGCCTCGAAGGGAAAGTACTCGCAGGTGGGCACCTGCTTCAGCGCGGCGGCGTTGAAGACCACGTCGGCGTTGCGGAGCACGGAGGCCACGGCGTGGTAGTCGCGGACGTCGCCGATCACGAATTCCAGAAGCTCCTGGAAATTGTGGTAGACGATCTCGTCGGTGGACACCCGCCGGTTCTTGTACTGCAGGCGCATCTCGTGCTGTTTGGCCTCGTCGCGCGAGAACACGACGATGGAGTTGGGTTGCCCCAGCTCTCCGCTGAGCAGGCGGCGGACAAGCACTTTACCCAGCGAGCCGGTGCCGCCGGTAACGACTACTTGCTTTCCCTTCAGATTCATGAGCTTCTCCAATCATCGTAGGGAGTGGGATCTCGATGCATCTCTTGGATCATCTGAGTCCAGGTCGGGGGCTGGAAACTGGCGGCCCGGCGGAATCGCGACGAATCGAGGCTGCGATCGCAGACGAATTCGGAGTCAGGCTCGATCCGGATCCCCAATCCGTAGACCTCATTGACCAGGGTCAGCAGGTCGAACTTGGAGATCGGGTCGGAGGAGACCTGGTAGACGCCGCTGAGCTGGGGATGGTTCTCCAGCACGTCGGCGATGATTCGTGCCAGGGTTGCGGTGGTGAAGCCAGTGAAGACGGCCCGCTGGTAGCCCCGCACTTTTCCCCCTTTTTGGGCCAGGAACCACTCGATCAGCCCGTTGTTCGTATCGAGTTCCCGGCCGATAATGGAGGTGCGGACGGTGAGGCATCCCGGGGCGCCGACCTCGCCCAGGAACTTGGTCCGCCCGTAAAGGTCTTCGGCGTCGGAGACGTCGTCTTCGGTGTACATGCCCTTCCGCCCGGAGAACACGCAGTCGGTGCTCATGTGCACCAGCCGGGCGCCGCATGCCCGGCAAAGATTGGCCAACTGGTGCGGAAACAACGAGTTGATCGTCAGGCTGACGATGGGGTCCTTGGCGGCCCGCAGATGCTTGATGATGCCGATGCCGTTGATGACCGCGTCGGGCTTGACCTCGGCCATCACCCGCACCACCGTGTCCATCTGGAAGGCGTCTACGCCGTCCAAGAGGCAATCGGCGTCGAGGATCTGGTAGCCGCCGGGCGCGCGGTAGCCCGGGAGCACGGTGGCCCACGTGTCAAATCGCTGGCGGAAGACCTGGCAGACTTTGTGTCCCAGCATGCCGGCCCCACCCAAGACAAGTACTCGCATGGTTGCTAAGTCATCTCCTTTTTTGCCCAGGCCATGTATTCGGCCAACCCTTCCGGGAGGGCCACCGAGGGCTGGTACCCGATGGCTTCACTGGCCGCGGAGATGTCGGCCAGGCTGTGCCGGACGTCTGCTGGGCGCGGGGGCCCGTGGCGGACGACGGGCTGGATGCCGCTGGCTTCGGTCATCAGTTCCACCAGGCGGTTGATGGTGATGCGGGTGGCACTGGCGATGTTGAAGGCGCCCGAGACGCCCCGGGACATGCCCGCCTGGTAGTTCGCCCGGGCCACGTCCCGCACGTTGACGAAATCGCGGGTCTGCTCGCCGTCGCCGAAGATCGTCAGCGGCTGGCCGTGCAGCATTTGGTGGGCAAAAATGGGGATCACGTTGCCGTAGGCGTCGTATCTCTGGTTGACGCCGTAAACGTTGAAGTAGCGGAGGCAGACGGTCTCCAACTCATACAGTTTAGCATACGCCAGGCAGAGCTTTTCGGCGCCCAGCTTGCTGGCGCCGTAAGGTGAATCGGGTTCTACGGGATGGTCCTCGCGGATGGGGAGCGTTTTCAACTCGCCGAAGATCCCGGCGGAGGAGGAGAAGACGACCTTGCGGACCCCCGCTTTGCGGGCAGCCTCCAGCACCCGCAGCGTGCCCAGCACGTTGATCTCCGAGTCTTCGATGGGATTCTCGATGGAGCGGGTGTTTCCCACCGAGGCGGCCAGGTGGAAGATCACCTCGACGCCCGCTGCGCAGCGCTCGACCGCCGCGGCGTCGCGGACGTCGGCTTCCACGAATTCCGCCTCGGGCAGCGCGTCGAGATTCTGGCGGTAGCCGGAGAGCAGGTTGTCCAAAACCACGACCTGGTGGCCTTCCGCAAGCAAGAGGCGGACGATGTTGGAGCCGATGAAGCCGGCGCCGCCGGTGACAAGCGTTTTCAATGTTCGCACCTTTCTCTTGACAGTACAGCGCTAGGTTCAATGGTTGCAGATGGAGTTGTCAGTCGTCAGTTCTCAGTTGTCAGTTCTTGTGGTTGTTGTACCTGGATGCGGGAGAATACGGGTTGTGAAGGCTTATCATGTGGCTTTCGGCGTTCGGGAGGACCTCCAAGAGGACGAGCGACTGAGAACTGAAAACCGATGACTGAGAACCTCTGGCCACCAGACCGGCAACGGCACGCCGAACCAAGATGCACGAATCGCGGATGAGGTCAAGGTCACGCCGCGCGCACCGGTTCGGGCCGACTCATGACAGCTCCAAGAAGGAGACTCGGTCATCCATGCCCTCGATGGCCTGCCCACTATACATGCCGCGGGGCCCGCTATGATACGCGTACGGCAACACAATCGTGCCGAACTGAAAATACTTGGTATGATGTCGGTCCTTCTTGTAGACCAGGAGCCGCTCCCACTGGGCGCCGTCGCGGCTGGCATACAGGGAGCACTCGTTGGAGTTGCCCGCCAGGTTCGGTACGACGCCGGTGGAGATCACCCGCACGCCGCCGAAGGTGGTTGCGTACAAGGAGCAGCTTTCCACTTCCCGCAGATCGTGCACCTTGCCGCTGCGCTTGTCGATCCTCACGATGGCGTTTTGCTGGCAATCGGAGTCGGTTCCATAGATCAGGCAATCCGGCTCGATGAGTGCGGCCACGGCCCGATGTCTCTGGCTGCCGCGATTGAGCCATTCGAGGGTTTGCAGATCCTTGGAAAGCGAGCCGATTCCCGGATGGCGGTCGTAGTCGCCGACGAATACCCAGTAGCCGTCGTGATAGGGATCTACCAGGACGTTGTGAACGTGCCGGATGTCCCCTTTGGGAAATCGGTAGCCAACGCTGAAGGTTCTTCCTCCATTCTCGGAAACGTAGACGAACACTTCGCAAGCGTCGAGATTCCCGTATTCGCCGAAGAGCACCCGGCTGCCGTCCACGGCGAGATTCAGGGGCCGGGAGCCGCGCGTGATGCGGAACACCCGCGACATGCGGACCTCACCCGGCCCGGCCCGATACAGGCCGTCCCGCGCCACGGCAATCCGCGAGCCGTCGCCGAGGACTTCAAAGGCGGCAATGTAGTATCGAAGCAGGCGGGCTGCGAGGCGTGATTTCGCGGCTAGCGGCTTCCAACCGGAGCCTGGCACGAAGCAGTCCAGACGCCAAGTCGCTCCCCAATCGTCCGAGCGACAGATCTGATATCGCCTTGCCACGTAGAGCTCGCCGCCTCGCCCAATGTGCAAGGCACGGCCGCCAGTGGAGCCGGTGACTCGAAGGTTCAGGGGCCTATTCACTGGCACTCACCGTCTCTCTCTGATGAGCCAAGGCCAAAAGTAAGGATAGGTCGAATTCCGGTTGCGGGACATGAAGTACTCGAAAACCTCGCATGCATTGGCCCAGTCCACGCGGACACTGCCCACGGCCGCCTCGTGCAAGATGCCTTCGCCGACCAGATCCCGCCGCACCTTGCGCATGCAAAGGCAGAACATCGAGTACTTCAGGCGGTGCTGGCGCACCACGCAGGTTTGATCACGCCCGTTGATGCGGACGACGTAACGTCTCTCCTCAAAGAAGTCCTTGATCGACCAGTCTTCGTCGCGTGCTTCTTCCGCCACGTGGATCAAAGTCAGGTAGGGCCCCAACGGGACACCAATACTGACAACCAGCCCGCCTCTTTGGCAGAACCGATAGTATCCCGAGTGCACGCCGTGCGGTAGAGGTTTCAGCTCGTTGAGATTGTCCCGCAGGAGTTCGGCCGCCAGGGGTCCGCAGGCCGCCAGCATATTGTAGGGGTGCAGGCTCCGCTGGACTCCCTTCCGCCTCCAAAACAGTTCGTTGGCCAGGCCGACGTTGCAGGGGGTCTTCTCCGGGTCGTACTTCAGCAGGCGCTGCGGATCGGCGTGCAGGCCGTATTCGTCTTCGCTCTGATAGCGGGCATGGGTGGGCATCACCAGCGTACCCGTCTCGCCCACCAACTCCAGCAGGTCGTCCACCAACTGCTTGGCCACCGAGACCGGGACGGAGCATGCCTGCCCCTGGCCCGGCCCTTCGGTCAGTTTGAGGCCGGAGACGGAGGTATGGGCCATCACCAGGGCGCCTTCGGTCACCCCCACTTGTTTGAGGAACTGCTTGAGTTGCCGGCGATCGGCCACCTGGGCGGCGGGCCGGACGCGCCGGCGACGTTTCTTTACCCATGACCGCAGTTGCGGAGAACTCCAATAGACCTGCCGTGCCAGTCTTTCCGCCACAACCAGCAGCCAATCCTTCCAAGCAGGAACCTTTAGACCGATTGGATCAGGCAATCGAACGTCTCCGGGAGGAAAAAGGGGACAGGTCCAATTTGTGCGACGACCATGCAAGCATGGTGCCCGCCTTCGGGCCGTTCCGGCAAATTGGACCTGTCCCCTTTTTCCCGGAATCACGCAAGGCCATTTAGGGCCCTACGGGCTGTGCGGCACCGGCGATGCGTTGCAGAAACTCCCATACCCGCCGGCCTTGGGCCAGGTGGTTCTTGTTTTGCCTGACGAAGGCGGCTGCTTGATGGCCGATGCGATCCAGCTCGGACGTGGGTTTCTCGTGTAACTGCTTCAGGAGGGTTGCCAGGCCGGCGGGCGTTTCGTCCTCGAGCATACACAGGTAGGGATAGTACTCCTCGGGAATGCTGGGCAGCCTGGTGGAAACCACCACGCGGCCGGACATCATGTATTCGACCAACTTGGAGGGAAAGCTATACCTCGTGAAGGTCTGGCGAGAGGGGCGCGGGTTCACCAAAACGGTGGCTTCGGTGGCCCTCTGGACGACGACCTCGTTGGGAACGAACCCCCAGTAGGTGATTCTGTCGTCTTGCTGGGAGGCCCGCTGCACCTCGCCCTCCATAGGGCCCGCGCCAAACAGCCAGAGCCGGCAATCGGGATCGAGGACCTGGGCGAAGGCATCGAGAATCATGCGGACCCCGTATTCCTCGTACAGACCGCCGGCGTACATCAGGGTGAAGTGGCCCGAGTTGGAGCCCTGCGGGAGAACCGCGTCAGCAGCGTCAGCCGTGGGTTCGGTCGCGACCAAGGCTTCCATCACGAGGCTCGGCACTCCCGGCGCGAAATCGTCGGCCAACGGCCGCGCCAGAACCACCAAACCGTTCATCTGCTTCATGGCTTTGACCAAAAGCCGCTTGTCCAGCCGGCGGATCAATCGGGTCGGCAGAGTCTCGCCGGGGAAAGAGCGACCGGGGGGATCGGAAACGATGCACGCCTTTCGGGACCTGAAAAGGAGGCAAGCGAACAGCACGGCGTACATGTGCGCACTGTGCAGGCCGCCGAGGATCACCAACCGATGCTTGGCGCGCCGGTTCCTGATCAGCCAGAGCGTGGTAAACAGCCAGCAGGAGAAGAATCGCGTGATGTGCTTGAGGATCAACAGGTTGATGAAGGGGATGGTGACGTTCCAGCTCCCGTTCCGCCGATCCCAACGGGAGTATCCAACGAGGATCTTGCGGGTCGTCGGATAGTTGGTGATCGGCAGGGCGGACACCAGATCGATGGCAATACCGGCACTCTGCTCGATTCCCTGGATGAAGCTCCACACCAACTTGTGTGTCTGGACCGAGGGCAGCCGATCCAGGCGACAGAGTTCGTCCATGGTGTCGTCGGGCACGGCAAATCCGACCATCAGAACCCGCGGTTTGTCGTCTTGTGCACACTCAGCCGGCATACTTCAACTTATCCTGGCGGACCTGAATCGCTCGTCTCAATCTACAACACGCGCTGCTCACAGTTGCAGGACTTCCTGGTACACTGCGTCCAACCGCTTCGCCAAGACCGACATCGAGAAATGTTCCTCGACGCGGGCCCTGCCAGCCTGGCCCATTCGCCGGCGTGTGGCCGGGTCGTCGGCCAGGGATTCCAGCGCGTGCGCCAGTGTTTCCGGGCTCCCCGGGGGGACCAGCACGCCGGTCTGGCCGTGGACCACGACCTCCGGGTTGCCGCCCACACAGGTGGTCAGGACCGCCTTGCCCGCGCACATTGCCTCGAGGATGGCGAACGATAGGTTTTCGTGGAGGGTCGGGAGGACGAAGAAGTCGCTGCTGGCCAGCAAGGAGCGTACGTCATCGCGCCGCCCGGTGATGACGACCTGTCCTGCCCGCACCAGCGGCTCCATTTTCGCCGAGATGAGTTCCCGATCGGGGCCGTCACCGACCAACAGCAGCTTGGGTCCGCGGACGCCGCGCCGCTGCAGAAGCGACATGGCCCGCTGCAGGTCCAGGAGCCCCTTGTCGCGACTGATCCGCGTGACGCAGACGGCGACGACGTCGTGCGAGTTGAAGCCGAGTTCGGCGCGGAGGGCCGGGTCGGGTGGCTCGAGTTCGTACAGGGGAACGGCATTATGGATGTAGCCCAGGCTGTGCCGCGCATAGCGGGCGATGACCGGTCTGGCCGCCGCGTAGGCACATACACAATAGACCGCCGTGGCAGCGCGGAGGGTGTACGGCTCCAGGATGTCACGGATGATCTTCTTCCGCCACCAAGGATAGTTGAGTGCGTCATCGATGAATCCGTGCACGCTGAGCACAATCCGGCGACAACCCGCCATCCGGCCAGCGACCATGCCGTGAAACCCTTCGTTCTGCAGGCCCCGCACGTGGAGGATGTCGGGGCGGACGGCCCGGATCCGGCGGGCCATCAGCAGGATCAGCCTGGGGTTGATTCCGCCTGCCGGGCGATCCTGAAAACAGGTTTCAAACCGATACGACTCAGCCAGTTCGGATTCCATGAGCAACCGCAGTTCGGTCATGGGGCCGCCGATCTTTGTGGTTGAGAAGCAATGCTGCAGGACCAGTGGTTTTGCGCGACTTGCCCTTGATGAGGGCGATTTCACGGCAGCTTTCACAATACAGGGTTCCATAGCGGAGGCAATCGGGTTATCGTCGGCTTTGTGCCTGCTCCCGGAAGGCAGGAGCCGCGTCAGGCAAGCACTCCGGCGAACGCCCGGCCTTCGGTGCAACGCATCTCATGGCGATCCGTTGGCGCGGGTTGCTGCGACGGCCTCCCGGACGAACTCACCCAGCGGTTGGACGTAGCGCCGATAATCAAAGCACTCGGCCGCTCTCTGTCTGGCGTTTTCGCTCATGGCGTGCCACTCCTGCCGGGGCATGCTCAGAATCCTGCGGAGACCGGCCACAAAGGCCTCGGGGGTGTAGCCATCCAGCAAAATGCCCTCCTTCCCGTCGCGGACGTACTCCGCGATGTCGCTGGTAGCGTTGGTAATGATCGGCACGCCCGCGGATAGGCTTTCGACAAGCTTCGTCGGGAAGCCCGCCTGGGCATAACGTAGATTGGGGCGCAGAAGAAAGGAATAATCCGCTTCTGCGAGCCGCTGCGGCACCAGGTGCTGCGGCACACGGCCGTGGCACCTGAGGGCCGCTCCTAGCTCATCGAGACAACCCGCGTCGCGGGCCAGCAGTGCTGAGATGTTTTCTCGCGTCGGCCCCACAAGATCCACAACCACGGGCAGACCTTCCCGTCTTAACATGCGGACTCCCTTGATCGCGTTGTCGAGCAAATCCTTCTTGCCCGGCACTCCGGCATAGACCAGTCGCAGCACTCCCGAATCGGACGTGTTCCTCACGCGTGTGTGCCACATCGCATCCTCCCCGTCCACCAGTGGCGGCACCCGGATCACGTGGCAGCGCTTCGCGCGATAGTACTGTTCGAGAAACGAGCTGATACCAATGACGTGACCGATCCTGGTGTTCAGCAGTCGAACCCTCACTTCATTGTCCCACCAGAGCACTCCGTAGCGGCTGCAACCGAGTTGCCTCGGATCGAACCACTCCGTGCAATCGGCTATCAAAGCAATGTTGTGGCGTCTGCACAAGGATCGCAGCCGCAGCAGGAACGCCGACGTCCCATGATAGGCGATAATGGCGGAAACATCCGTCAGATCCGTCGACCGCAGCCATTTCAAACAGCCAGACCCCAGCGACAGATAACGCGGCAGCTTTCCCAGCCGCGAGCGGGGCCAGGGCCGGTAGTCGCCGGTGCGACGATAGCGAAACCCCTGGAAGGCAAAGCCGCCGTCTGCTTGACGATCTTCGGGACGTCCCTGCTCTTCACCGCTGGGCACGATCCCTCCGTCGCCAGCGAAGATCACGTCATAGCCGCACTCCCGCAGTGCCTTGCCAATCCCTAGGACTCTGGCTGCCCCGGCGTCGCGTTCGGGAAAGGAGTAGTTGCCGACGTAGATGATCCTGGGAGCTGTTCGAATTATCATCGCACGTCTCTGTGCAGCAACAGGGTCGATGGGCACCACGCACGCCATCTTGCTGGATTGAAAGCCTCAATGCCGCGCAACCGTTTCCGAGGACCTCACGCCCCGGCCCTCAGACTGTGCGGATAGCGCCCCTTTGCAGGTGGGCGTACTGGGAAACGCCAGCGTCTCTTGCCGTCAGTGCGATGATCCCCCGCAAAGACAGTATTGCACAGATAGGAAGTATGGCGCACAACGCCAATCGACGGACCGCTCGTGACCGAATCTTTCTTAGTGGACGGGTCAGTGGGCGGGCAAGGTCCGCCTTGCCCGCCTGATATTGAAGAAACCCGCGCAGTCTACTGACATACCTTTCAGGCTCAATCTCATGTCTGACCAACACCCAGCCGTGTCGTTCGGCCATGATCTCAAAAGATCTCCTGTTCCAGCGAGCTATGTGCGTGGGGGGAACGTCCTGAATGGCTCCGCAGCGGTCGTACAGTTCCCTTTGCTTGCCGTTTGGCACGGCAATGAACAGGTCCGCTCCTTCATTGGAAAGTCGCCCCAGGCTGCGAAACACATTGTCCAAATCGTCCATGTGCTCCAGCACGTGAAACATACAGATCGCGTCGAAGCGATGTTGGTGCTCAAAGAACTCAGCGTCGCGAATGTCGCTTCGAGAACACTCGATGCCATAGCGCTCAATCTCATGTGCACCGGTATCGGAATACTCAAGACAGAACACATTCTCTTTTGGCAGCAACGAGGGTGAGACTCTCTTCACGAAGCTGCCCTCCCCCGCCCCGATCTCAAGGAGCTTGACTGCTGGCCTTTCAGTGGAATCCATTCTCCTTCGGAGAGCATCGTACGTCATTTGGTGCTCCCATCTCCACGGAGCGTAGTTGGCGTCAGCGAACACCATTGAATAGAGCCGCGCATCGCCGGAGACATAGGGCACCGCAAAGCAGAAACCGCAATCGTGGCAACGAACAAACCGACACTGCGATCCCTGCCATAGTTTTCCGATATGCGCCACCACCTGCGAGAGGTGCTGGTCATCAGCGCGCTCCGGGACTACGTGCCTGGCCGCCTGGTGCGTGTCCACCGAGTACAATAGCAGCGCCTCTTGCCCATAACAGACAGGACAATGGGCTACTATGGGAGTCAGCGGGTAGGCTTGCATGGTTGTCACGTGCAACTGGTGCTTCGGGTCACGTCAGCGTTCTCGCTCCTGCGCGGCCGCCACCCGTAGTCTGCCGTCTGCGTGCTGCCGCGTAGATCTCCAGCATCTTGCGGGCGATTCTCTGCGGATCGTGACGTGCCAACGCCACCTGGCGAGCTTTTTGCGCCAGCCGTTGCGCCAGATGATCATGCGTAAACACCGTGCGGATGCACTCCGCCATGACAGTCTCATCGCCCAGCGGAAAACACAGGGCGGTTTCCCGGTCCCTGACCATGCTCGGCATGCCCCCGGCGAACGACACCACCACGGGAACGCCCACCAGCATCGCCTCCCCCAGGCTGTTGGGGCTGTTGTCGGCAAAGGAGGGAAAGGCGAAGACGTGGGCCCGCGCCAATTCCCGCGCTACGCCGTCAGCGTCCAGCTCGCCCAGAGGGACAACATGGTCTTCCAGACCCAGGGAACCAATCAAACCGTGCAGGTATTTCTGGTATCCGGTGGCCCGCCAGGAGTTGCGGGCCGGACTGCCGAGAACTCGCACCGCGATCTGCGGGAATCGCTGCTTGAGCAATCCGACGGCCTTCAGGAGGCAGTGGAACCCCTTGAGGGGATAGGGGGCTGTGGAGGTAAAAATGGCATACGGCACGACCTGATTGGGGTCACGCTCGGCAGTGTAGAACGGCGGGCGCAGAACCTCGTCAGAGTGGTAGTAGGTGGCATAGGGATTCACGGCTCGAAGGTACGCTTCGTCGAATTGTGTGCGCCCCACAAACAGGGCGTCGAGCTGCAGGATACGCCGCTCAACTCGTTGTGCCCTCCGCGCAAGCTCCCGCTGCTGCTGCACCAGGCCGTCCCGCCGGATCAAATCGCGAATGGAAAAGCTCCGCCACCGGTCCCGAAAGGAAATGCCGCCACAATAGTAACCGGCGACTGCTCGCAGCACGCCTTGAATCGACACCACCGCGGGTGCGCGGATGTCTCCCTCCGCTAGCAGCAGTCCGTACGAGCCTTCCGTGCCGTTGATATGCACCACGTCGGGCCGGAATCGCGCCACGATCTGAGAACACTTACGCCTGACCGCTGTGCTGGGATAATAGCACCACTCCCGGAGGAACCGCTTAGGCTCAATCGCAATCAATTCGTGGTCGCAGCCGCCTGCCCGCACGCTCGCCTCGCTTCCCCCGAGAACGAAAGACACCACCAGCAACTCCACGTTGCCGGTCGCCAGCAGCGCTTCTCCGAGGCTCGAGAGCCACCCGCCGCTTGGATATGCAGACCTTCCAGCCGCCCGACAGGCATTGGGAAAAGGGACGTTGGTAAACCAGCAGATCCTCATCGCCGGCAGCCTTTCATGAGTCTGTGGGGTCGCACGATGCGAATGAACAGAGCATCACTTAGCGGCTGTCCAACAATGACTTCGTGTTTTCGCCGGCCACTGCCCTCACCCCCTGCCCCTCTCCCGCACGCGGGAGAGGGGAGTAATTGTTGGACGGCCGCTTAGGACCGCGCGTTCGCATGACGGATGCCGCCCCGCAACGCAGGCCGGCGTGCCCAACCATAGCGCCGGTGACTCAGCGGAACCGCGGCCGGCAACGCCTCTGCCAACCTGACGATGGCGGCCATGAAGAAGACCGTAAACGCGTTCAGCGAGAAGAACAGCCGGCTGCCGCCGCCCAGATTGTATGCGAGAATGCTGACCACGAACGCCAGGCAGGGAACGACCAGGTACCCCATGCGCCTACTCAGCTCGCGTCTGAGTGCAACCCTGAGCCACCAGATCAGGGCCACTGCAACCGGAAGCGTCCCCAGAATGCCCACAGACAACAGCAAGTCCAGGTATCCGTTATGCACGTATACTGAGTATCTTAGTCCTCTGCCGGTCGGGTCTTGCGGGTTAGACGCCATTCCACCTACTTGTTGGCCGAATCCTACACCAACCAGGGGGCTGGCTTGGAACGTGGCCAAGCCCTCTTTCCAGAGATACAATCTGTTTCCCGCAATGCGTGCGAGGGCCTCCCCGGAGGTTTCGCCCCTCTGCCGAGCCGACTCGTGCAGCATCCTCTGCGTCACCACCTGAGTGACGTGCTCGACGATCTGTCCGGACGCGAGCAAGTTGGCGGTGACGAACAGCGACGTCCCAATCGTCAGCAAGGCAACAGTTCGGGCCGCAACGGCAGCAACGCGGTGGGTTACCCAGATAGAGTAGACGAACAGGAACGTCGAGGCGACCACGGCGCAGAAGAGGACCGGCTTGTGGAACGTGATGAAGACCTCGGGCGAGCACGCCGCCAGACCGAGCAGGGGGCCGAGCGACCACTTGCTGCGGTTCAGCCACTCGTGCAGGTACCAGCAATAGGCGAAGAGGATGAACAACCTGATCGGAAAGCCCGGCACCAGCAGCGGATGGATCTGGTCCGCACCGATCAGGCGCATGAGGCCGCCGTAGACCGACAGCAAGGCCAGAAGGAGGGCGATTTTCTTCAATCCCCATTGGAGATCGCGGACGTCGGCGGCGAACCAGTAGCCGATCATGGCCCCAGCGACGGTCAGGATCAGGCTGAGATAGAAGTCTGGGCGGAGCACGGCGCCATACCCGCTGGGGAAAAGCACGTGCACTGCCTGGACGGCTCCGAGTACGACGAGTCCCGCGCAGGCGAACCACAAGCGGTGAGTGTTCCAACGAATCCGAAACGCTCCCAGGGCGAAGCCGGCAATTAGCACCGTCGCCACGGGAACGACGGCCACGACCACCCGCATGACGAAAGACGTCTCGGGGACGTTGTATGACCATTCGGCTCTGAAGGTGCCTAGCCCCAAACAGGCCAGGAAGACAAGAAGCATCGTGCGGCGGTGATTCATGAGATGTTCCCTATTTCAGTCGTCCAGCATACGGAAAACGGACGGAGGACACAGGCTACGGGTTTGAGTTTTACGGGCAGGAGGGACAAGCGTGTCTGACGTTGGTTGCCTACGGCGCCCCGCTGGGTGTTCCGCTGCTCGGCCAGAACCCAACCAGCAGGCTCTCCAGCCGCGCCAGAGGCAGGGGCCGGACCACAAACACCGCGGTGAGCAGGTAGACCAGCACCATGGCCAGCGTCTTGACCACCAACACGCCGGCCCAGGGCACGGCAAAGGCCGTGGCGGCCATCCCAGCGGCTAGACCGGCCAGTGCCGAGAGAGAACCGGCCAGGAAAATGGGCAGCACCGCGCTCAGGGTTTGCCTGAGCCGGATGTCTGCCGCCTGATGTGCCAGATATAGGGTGAACAAGGGCAACGGGACCGTGAACAGGGCTGCTCCCGCCATGGCGATGCCCTCAGCCCCCCAACGCACGGCCACAAGATAGCCCACGGCCACCACGGGAACCACGATCATGCTCCGCAACAACATCTCACGCGCCTTGCCGGCGGCCAGAAACAGCCAACCGTTCGAATAGGCCAGGGGCAAGACTGCCGCCGGAAGCGACAGCCACACCAAAAGCGGCGCCACCGGACCCCAGGCCGGCCCGTAAATCAATCGCACCGTCTCCGGGGCGGTAACTCCCAGGAAGGCGCCCAGCGGGCAACCCACGAAGGTAGTCAGGCGGATGGCCTTGCGATACGCGGCGCCCAGCCGCTCCCGATCGTTCCGCAGCGCCGTCAGCGCCGGCACCATCACGTCGGTCAGGACCATGGCGGCGTACAGGGTGGGCAGCGTCCTGAGGAAGTAGGCCCGCGAATAATAGCCCAGCTCCTCTGCCCCGCAGCAGCGTCCGATGAGGATATTGTCGAGGTTGAGCTGAAAGTAGACCAGGATGTTGCAGATTCCCACGTACCCACCGAAGGTCAGCAGCGGCAGCATGCCGCGGGAGAACTGCGGAATTGCGGGGCGGTAACCCGACTGCTGAAGCGACAGGATCAGCACCACCAGCGCCATGGCCAAGGGCTGGGCCACCAGGGCCCAGTAGCCCGCGCCGGCCACCGCCAGGGCGACGGCGACCACGGCGGCCACGACGGCCGCAACCGTCTGCACCGCGGAGAAGGCCTTCTGCCGCATCTGGCGTTTCAACAGCGCCAGCGGCTGAGTCGTCAGGCCACTGAGCAGCAGGCTGGCTCCCAGCACGAAACAGATCGGCGTCAATTCGGGCCTTCCATAGAACCAGGCCACCAGAGGGGCCACCAGGACGCAGACACCCCATGCCAGCCCTCCAAAGACCAGACCCGACCAGAACAGCATGTCGAGTTCGCTCGCCTGGAGATCGGTCTTGTTGACGTTCGCCCAGGACATGCCCATGTCGGCGACCAACAGCAGCAAGGCCGTCAAGGTCTGGACCATGGCCAGCAGGCCGAAATCGTCGGCATCGAGGATCCGGCAGATCACCGCGGTGCTGCCCAGCCCGATCACCTGCCGCACAACCAGCAGCGACACGGACCACTTGGCGCCGGTGCGGGCAAGCTGGCCGACGGCATCGGGGGGCGGCGCGGCGTACGTCTCGGAAGGACATTTCACTGCTGAATAACTGCGGGCGTAGTGGGGGCCTTTAGCCTCTTCCCGACCGAAGAACCTTCTTGATGAACTCCCTGACAATCACCCAAAGACCATAGGCACGAATGCCCAGGTGCCAGATCCGATACGACAGGGTCTTCTTCCTTTTTACCGGCTGCGGCGTGTTGGCCTTGATGACGCTGGCACCCCTGGCGGCATCCCTCCTGAGCGGGTTGTCTCCGATCCTCACGGCCTCCTCGCACAGATCGGACAGGAACTTCACCTGGCGCGAAACGTCGGGCGGGGCAGCGTCCCAGTCGATGCGGTCGCCATAGGAATGGATGTACAGGAACGGGCTGATGGCTCCAAAACGCGGATCGTAGGGGTCGTACCGCAGCAAGACCACCGGGGTGCCCAGCGCCAGACAAGGCAATGCGCAGTGGAGCTTCCCGGTAATGACCAGTTTGGCCTGGGCATAGAGGTCGAGAAGCTCTTGGGCCCTCTTGAGTCGAGACGAGGTGCACGTGGTATCTGCCGCCTGGGTCAAAAAGACGGCACGTTCCTGAATACGTCGCGGAATCACCGCCCGGCGAAATGCCCTATCCACGTCGACGATATAGATCTGGTCTGATCTGGAGTTGAAACGGTTCTTGAGGGTCAGTGTTAAGCAGCCGGAGAAATAGGCGGGGACGCCGTGGCGCTGCAACAGCTCGTAGGTGGCGTCATCGCGGCAGCCGATGGGAGCATACTCTTTCAGGTGACTGATCGCCTCCGGCTTGGCCAGCATATCCAAGTTGTGGATATGTACGGAGATGTAGAAGGGTCGAAGGCTGTCGGACGGAGGAAAATGCCTGGCGGAGTTCAGGTACCAGCC